>Ga0302320_10000072_pt1 | contig 193514 bp, 133 predicted proteins | sample Bog_T0_3_FD_202130 | JGI IMG/M metagenome (GOLD analysis project Ga0302320, IMG submission 202130) | Peat permafrost microbial communities from Stordalen Mire near Abisko, Sweden - Bog_T0_3 | ecosystem: Environmental > Terrestrial > Soil > Wetlands > Peat | place: Sweden: Abisko, Stordalen... | reverse complement strand
TTCAGGTACAAGTCACGCGCAAGACCTGGATTGATGGATGTTTTGTCCGACCCGACATCTATTCTGGAAAAATTGATGTGACTTGCGATCTGGTGAATCAGACGGGACAAGACGTCAAGTTGACGCTCAACCTCGCCGTCACAGAGAAAAACAACCCCACTGCGGAAAAGTCGCACCTCGAAACGGACATTTTGTTGGCCCCAGGTCAGCAGCCGACAGCAGAAACTCTCGCAATTCCCCAACCTGAATTTTGGACCCCCGACCATCCATTTTTATACAGTTTGAAAGTGAATCTGCTCGCCAGCGGCAACTCCGTCGATTCGCAAAGCTTCACCTTCGGCATGCGCGATTTCACCATCCGCCAGAACCAGTTCTATTTGAACGGCAAACCGATCATCATCAAAGCCACCATCTATCAGCCGCACTATCCGCAGACGCTCGCCTATCCGCCCAACCCGGAGATGCTGGAGAATGACCTCAAGATGGTGAAGGCCGCGCACTTCAACCTGTTGCGCCTCCATATCAAGCCCCAGCTTCCGCGCCTGCTGGAGCTGGCGGATGAGCAGGGCCTTCTACTTTACGAAGAGCCCCCCATCGGCTGGATTCAGAAGTCGCCGGAGATGCGTGAGCGCTGCCGCCGCGAGGTTCGAGAGCTCCTGGCCCGCGACCGGAATCACCCCGCCATCGTGATGTGGGGCGCGCTGAATGAGGGCGCGGCAGAGGGCGAAGAACTGAAGTCGGAGCTTGCCGCCTACGCGCATGAGCTCGACCCCACGCGATTGGTTTTTGACGATTCGGGCGGCGTCTTTTGGAGCGGCGAGAACTCCCACGTCTCCATCACGGGCAGCACCACGCCCCGGGCCATCAATGATATTCACCCTTACATGCTCCAGCCCTTCAGCAACGCCGCGTTCAATTACTACCGGCAGATCCAGGAACCGCACATGCTGAACTACACGTCGGAGTTTGGCGCCATGGGCGGAATCGAAGACCTTGACGCGGTGATCGCCCGCTACCAACCCGGCCGCGAGTGGCAGGACAAAGACCGGCTGGAAGAGATCTACGCCATCTTCAAAAAGGGTTTCGATGAACTTGGCCTCGATAAATCGTTTGGCGACTTCGCCGCCTTTGCCAGGAGCAGTCGCGACGCGCAGGCGGAAGCGCTGACCCGCATGATTGACGCCCTGCGCATCAACCCCTTGACCGCGGGCTACGACATCTGCCACTGGAACGACTCAAACTTTGAGTTTCCCTTTGGCCTGGTGGATGAGTGGCGTACGCCCAAGCCGTCCTACACCGCCGCGAGTGCCGCCAACAAGCCCTTGCACATCATCGTTTCACCCACGCATCCCAATTTTTATGCGGGCGAAGCAGTGGAAGCGGAGCTGGCCATCATCAATGACGAAGGCCAGACGGGAAAGATTGCAGTCAACGTGCAGGTCACCTCGGAAGATGGCAAGGTCCTGCAAAAACAGCTTCGCACCATAGCGCTGGGCGAGAGAATCCAGCTCCTGGGCAATTTCCGCCTCGCGGCGCCAACGACCGAAGGCAATTTTTACGTTGGCGCAACAATGAATCTGGATGGAAAACCTGTCGACGATACGGAGCACAGAATTCTCATACTGAAGCGTCTGAACCCACACGCGGCGTCGGCTGACGTTGCCGTGCTTGATCCCAGCGGACGCCTTGCCGGCAAGCTGAGCGGCATGCAGATCAAGGCCGCGAGCTACAGTGCTGACGCGCCCGCCCGCAGCGTCTATCTTGTGGCGCCAGCGGCAGATTCGCTTTATGACTATCCCCTGGGCCAGCTCAAAGGCTTGGTGGAACTTGCCCGCCGCGGCGCGACGCTTGTTCTGTTTGAACTGCCGATGGATAGCGGCAGGGTTTCAGAAAAGTTCGGCATCTTCCCCACCCCGCTCAAAGTTGATTTCCCGGAAGGTTTTAAGCTGCAATGGATTCGCAGCCACGCGATCACCGCCGGGCTGCCCTCCAACCTGGTGCTTGACCAGCGCTATGCGGATGTCCTCCCTGCCCGCTATCTCGACATGCCGTCGGATGAAGTGGTTGGCGGCATGCTGCTCAACTCTTTTGGCGACTATCACCGCCGCTGGCTGCAAAGCCTGGTGGTGAATCACGTGGATCAGGGTCACATCATCATTTGCCAGTACCAGCTTCTGGAAAATCTCGGCAAAGACCCGCTGGCGGACCGCCTGCTTACCAATTTGTTGAACTACGCGCAGTCCATTGCCCACAAGCCTGATGCTCCGCTCGGCCGCGAGCGCGAGGAGGCGCTGAACAAGGAGGTTTCTGAAGAGAGAGTGCAGTTGCAAGGGGACTTGCAGCGTTGGGCGGTTGCCGGTCCCTTTGATAATCGCGAGCGCGACGGGCTTGACCACCAATATCCACCGGAAATGGGATTTCAATTCGATAGGACTTACGCGGGAAAGAATGGGCCGGTCGCGTGGAAGCCCGCCACGGTTTGGAATTCCGATGGCGACTCCGTCAACCTGAGCACACGCTTTGAGGATTGGACCGTCTACTACGCCTACACCCAAATCTACAGCCCGCAGCAGGCGGACGCGAGGTTCAAGCTAACCTGCCAGCAGGGTTGCCGCCTCTGGTTGAATGAAAAAGAATTGGTCTACTCCGATGTTTCGGGGTCGAATGAAAACACCGTCGTCCCCGTCAGCCTGAACGCCGGTTGGAACACTGTGCTGGTAAAAGTCGACCGAACGAAAATGCAGCATTCGTGGTTCACGCTCAATGTGAAAAGCGAAAGTGGAGAGGCGATTCCGGGGCTGAGGTTTGATTTTGGCGGGAGGAGTCAGGAGGCAGGAGTCAGCAAGCGGCAAACAGCGCTCGCTAGGCAGAGACAAAATAAACGCTTTGGTAGCGCGGAGTCGTAAGCTTTCTGCACTACTCCGCAGCTCCTACTAAGACGCACCAACGCTGTAGCGCGGGTGTCCCCACCCGCGCCCAAACCTAATATCTCCGAACAATCACGTTAAGGAGAGCCGCGCGCGTTAGCGCGGGTGGGGACACCCGCGCTACAGACATGACGAACCGCGTGCGAAGTTTACCGAAGGTCGAAGCGATCAAGGTTCATCACCTTGGTCCACGCCGCCACAAAGTCGCACACAAACGCCCCGTGCGCGTCGCTGCTCGCATAGACCTCCGCGACTGCCCGGAGCTGTGCATTCGAACCAAAAACAAGATCAACCACCGTGCCCGTCCACTTGAGTTCGCCTGAGGCACGATCGTGCCCCTCCAGAACGCCTTCCGTTGTGGGGGACTTCTGCCACTTCGTGCTCATGTCGAGCAGGTTGACGAAGAAATCATTCGTCAGTGTTCCGGGCCGCTTGGTAAAGACCCCGTGATTGGACTGCCCGAAGTTTGCGCCCAATGCGCGCAAGCCACCCACCAGAACCGTCATTTCAGGAGCGGTCAGGGTCAGCAGGTTTGCGCGATCCACCAGCAGCTCAGCCGCCGATGCTTCCAGTCCCTTGCGCAGATAGTTGCGGAATCCGTCCGCAGTGGGCTCCATTGGGGCGAAGGAGTGAACATCGGTCTCTGCCTGCGAAGCGTCCGTGCGCCCCGGTGAGAAAGGAACCGTCACATCGTGACCGGCCTTCTTCGCCGAGGCCTCAACGGCTGCGCAGCCGCCCAGAACAATCAGGTCAGCCAGAGAGACTTTCTTCCCACCGGGCTGCGTGCCATTGAAATCCTTCTGGATGGCTTCCAGCATCTCAAGAACCTTCGCCAGTTCGGCCGGCTGGTTCGCTTCCCAGTCCTTTTGCGGCGCCAGGCGAATGCGTGCTCCATTGGCCCCACCGCGCTTGTCAGAGCCGCGGAAGGTTGCCGCCGACGCCCAGGCGGTCGTAACCAGTTCGGAAATCGAAAGTCCCGATGCCAGTATTTTCGCCTTCAGGGCGGCGATGTCCGCATTGCCAATCAGTTCATAATCCACAGAGGGAACGGGGTCCTGCCACAGCAAATGCTCCGCCGGAACGAGCGGGCCAAGATAGCGCGATATCGGCCCCATGTCGCGATGCGTCAGTTTGAACCAGGCCCGCGCAAACGCGTCGGCGAACGCCTGCGGGTTCTCGTGGAATCGCTTTGAAATCGCCGCGTAGCTCGAGTCCGCCTTCAGCGCGAGGTCCGTGGTGAACATCATCAGTGGATGCCTCTTCGAAGGATCGTGGGCATCCGGCACGGTGCCCGCAGCGGAGGCATCCTTGGGCGTCCATTGGTAAGCGCCGGCGGGACTCTTGGTGAGTTCCCATTCATAACCGAACAGGTTCTCAAAGTAGTTGTTGTCCCACTTTACCGGGTTGGTGGTCCATGCGCCCTCAAGCCCGCTCGAGATCGTGTCAACGCCCTTGCCGGTGCCAAAGCTGTTCTTCCAGCCAAGGCCTTGCTCTTCAATGCCGGCAGCCTCCGGTTCGGGACCAACGTACACTTTCGGATCAGCCGCACCATGAGCCTTGCCGAATGTGTGTCCGCCGGCAATCAGGGCCACCGTCTCCTCGTCATTCATCGCCATGCGGGCGAATGTCTCCCGGATGTCCCGCACCGCGGCGATGGGGTCCGGCTTTCCATTGGGGCCCTCCGGATTCACGTAGATCAGGCCCATCTGAACGGCGCCAAGAGGATTGTCAAGCTCACGGTCGCCGCGATAGCGCTCGTCCCCAAGCCACTTGCCCTCAGGCCCCCAGTAAATGTCTTCTTCCGGCTCCCAGATGTCCTCGCGCCCACCGCCGAATCCGAAAGGCTTGAGTCCCATCGACTCCAGAGCGACGTTGCCGGTAAGGATTATCAGGTCGGCCCAGGATATTTTCCGGCCGTACTTCTGCTTGATTGGCCAGATCAAGCGGCGTGCCTTGTCAAGGCTTACGTTGTCAGGCCAACTGTTGAGAGGCGCAAATCGTTGTGCTCCGGAACCCGCGCCGCCACGGCCATCGGCGATGCGGTAGGTGCCGGCGCTGTGCCACGCCATGCGGATAAAGAACGGCCCATAGTGGCCATAGTCCGCGGGCCACCAATCCTGCGACGTCGTCATCAGGGCATGGAGGTCCTTGATCACGGCGTCCAGGTCAAGACTCTTGAACTCCTTCGCGTAGTCGAACTCCTCACCCAGGGGGTTTGACAGCGGGGAGTGCTGGTGCAGAATTTTCAGGTTCAGTTGATTGGGCCACCAGTCTGCGTTTGTTGGAACCCCAGCCAATGTGTGTTGGCGAGCGCCGCCCGCGTATGGGCACTTTGCTTCGTTTGACAATTTTTGGTGTTGATCATCGGGGACGGGCATCCCCGTTGGGGTGTCGGGTTTTTGCTCCATATGTTTCTCCTCCTCCGAATTTTTAAAGAAATTGTGCCGAACGTGGAACCCATCGTGAAATCCCTCGTGGCATTTTCACCATTGGACGCGCTTTCACACGCACCATTCAAGCGGTACCCGCATACTTAACGGGAAGCGTGCTCAGGAGCGCACTCCGCGCAGAGCCCCCGAAATATGACTTCACAATCACGAAGGACCCGCTTTTTGAGGCGCCCCGGGGCAGGCTTGGCGACGTCGTACCACGCCATGTCTTCAACGTCGCCGCAACGGTCGCAGATGAAGTGGTGATGCCGAATGACTTTCGCTTCGAATCTCGCGGCGCGGCCAACAACATCCACTTCACGCACCAGGCCCGCCTGCACCAAATCCCGCAGATTGTTATAAGTCGTGGCCCGGGTAGAGCGCGGATCCACGCGATTCACGGCTTCAAAAATTTCCGCAGCCGTGGGATGCGTTTTCTGCTTCAACAAGAACGCCATTACGGCATAGCGCTGCGGAGTACACCGCAATCCGCTGCCTCCGAGTGCCCGTTTAATCGCCTTGGGGTCCATGAGTAATTTAGACTATTTCTAATTTAGGAGTTTTTCAAGACAATTCGTACTTAGCTGCTGTGAAACATAGAGGGTTAAAACTAGAAGACATACGGCAGGCGGAGGCGACAGGCTGCGGCGCGAGTGTCCCCGCCCACGCCCCGGTGGGGCGTTCGTCAACGTCATGATGCAGCGATCTTGGATTTAGGCGCGGGTGGGGACACCCGCGCTACAGCTGGCTTCGGGGTCGAGGCTTACTTCAATTCATCAAGAAGGGCGTGGCACTGAGTAACAATTCCAGGGTCGCTCACGCCGTCAAAGCCGAAACCGTTCCAGCGGTAGGCCGCCACTTGTGTACCTTTTGATTCCGGTGAGAGCATCAGGAATGAATCCTGGCGGTGCAGTGCGCAGAGGATTCCCGGCGACCCGCGCAGAAGCCGCGCATCAAGCAACGGCCACGCGAGCGCTGAGCCGCGCCAGCGGGCAATTAAGCCGTGCGAGCCAACTTCATACACATAGGGCCTCGGGTCGCGTTCCGCATCAATAGGCGAGGCGTGCCTTTCAATTGAGAGCAGCAGCGGCGGCGCGGGCGCAGGCATCAAGCTTCCAGCTTCGAGTGAAAGCACGGGAGCGGGGCGCGTTCGCCAGGCGCGTTGCCCACTCCTGGAATCGGTGGGAATGCCGTCGATCCAAATTTCCCCCGATGAGTCTGCGGGGGACGACGGCTGCGGGCGCAGTTCGAAGCCTGAGATCGCAAGCGTTGGCCGAAGCGGCACGGCGCAGGCGGCAAGCGACTGACGTGCGCCAGGATCGTCCACGGCGCTTTGGGGAAAGCTGGAAGCTGTTGCCGTGTGGGTGCGAAGCGCGCCGCATGCCACCTGACCGTCATGAATCCGGCAATCAGCAATTAACCCATCTTTGGTGGCGGGATATTTCTGGTCAAAGACGTGATTGCCAAGCGAGAAGAAGACCGGCTTGCCTTCGACACACTCGGGTGGCTGCACCACGTGCGGGTGAGCCCCAATGATGATGTCCGCTCCGTGCGCGATCAGCCACTGCGCCTCGTTCCGTTGCTCATCGTTCGGCCAATCGTTAAGCTCGCTGCCCCAGTGAATGGAAACGACGACGACATTCGAAAGCGCGTGCGCCAGCCGCAGCTTTTGCGCGAGGGCGATGCTATAACTTTCCTGTGGCTTGCCCTGATGATCCGTCACCGTGGTGATGGAGACAACGGCAACAGTGGTCGAAGCGAAACGCAGGAACGCGGGTGAAGACTCAAACGTGAGCGGCAGGATCCCCGCATCGGCAAGCGCCCGCCGGGTGGATTCGCGCCCGGCCGCGCCAAGGTCGCCCGCATGATTGTTCTCATTGCCGAGCGCGGTGAATCCCGCCGCCCGCGCCATCGTCAGCAGTGAAGCAGCCACGGCAAAGCACTGTGATTGCTCCGACGCACCGACACAGGCGGCAGCATCACCCACCGCGCCTTCGAAATTCCCTCCCACCCAATCGGCGGAGTGGAACAGGTCGACGAGATTTGCCCAGGGTGACTGGTGCTTCAGGCGAATCTCCGCCGCCACCTGGCGGGAGAGCAGGACGTCACCCGTGAACAACAAACGGGTTTCGCGCTCTGGGCGTGCAATCGGCAGCGGATTGGCTGGCTGCTGCGCGCGCGCCAAGTCCTGCCCCATTATCGCGAGCAGAACAGTGAGCGCACAACGAGCAATATTTAGAACGGATCTTTGGCCGGGCACGAGAGAATCTCTTTCGACAGATAGGGCGTCACCCAGGCGGGCCGCGCGGCGCCGGGCAACTGCTTCAACCAATCGGCGTCACTCAGCGGCGTGGCCGAACTGAATTCGTAGTAGGAATAGACGCTGCCTTTCACAATCTCGCGGCGACCGAAGAAAGGCACGATTTGGTCCCATTCCAGCGGCGCTCCAACTGCGGCTTCGAGGTAAGGGATTCCATTCGCACCGCCCGCAACATCGGCGATCTTCGGCATGGGGTCAGGATTCGACAGGGCAAAATTCGCGTTCGCCAGACTCTTGAAGATCAGGAAGTGATACTCCGCGGTGCGGTTGAGGTAGAGGATCTCATCGTAATCCTGGCTCGAGAGCGAGTCGCCGTGAAGCTCCTTGCGCGCGATCGCGGCAAACAGGCGTGCCTTGGCGCTGGCTTCACCCAAGCGACGCAACACTCCGGCGCGAAGGGCGAGAACCTCACCCTCCAGAGTGCCGGGGAGCTCCGCTGCGAGTGACGGTGCGTTGCCGCCATCGAGTGCGGGCGACTTGCTGACCGCAGCCGTGGCGGCATCGAAAAGTCCGGCGATAGCTTCAAAGGCGTCCGGTGTGGGCTCCACGTAACCCCGGGGTGGGGTGAGCAGAATCCACTCGAATCCACCTTCGCCGCATTCGGCCGAGGTCCGCTCATTCACCAGCACGGTGGCGTGTCGAAGCGTTGCCCACGAGGCCAAGCCCGTTTGCAAGCGCTTGGCCTGCTGAATACCGTCCGTGTTTTCCCCCGGAATTGACGCGCTCTCAACCCACGACACGGCCAAGGCATCAATCCATCGGTCGTAGAGATTTTCGGAAGCATCGGAATCCGGCTTGGGGGCGCGGGATTGCAAATTATTCAGCACCTGCCCGAGCGGAGGATACTTTGCAATCTCAGGCGCGAGCAAAGTTTGCGCCAGGGGATTGCCCAGCGCTGCCGCCACGTCAAGACCGGAAGGCAGCGTTCGCTGGCCGCCGGGACCCGCCACCTGCACTTCCTTCGGCCAACCGTCGTGATAGACGGAGGAGAGCAGGGTCTCATTATCGAATCCGAAGGCGAGGGGAAAGATCGCCGGAACGGTTGAGGGATGTTGCGCATATGCCGGTGGAGTGCCGGGCAAACCGCTCCAGAGCGAAGGAGCACGGGAAGGCGCGATAAATGCGAGGTAGGTGCTGATCCATGCGCGGGCGCGATCCTGAACTGGAGTCGGTAACGAAGCCAACTCCGCAGCGGGGAAATCATCTGCGGGCGCGCTGGTAAGATAACGGAAAGCCTTGAAGTAACGCTGCTCATCTTCCGACACGGTGTAATGCCCGCGCGGCTTCAGGTCGCCATAATCGAAATCGCGGCCGAGCGCGGAAGAGTGAGCCACTCCGTCAGCGTTCAGGATTCTCTGCGCTTCGGGATCATCGGGATTTGCGGTCGATTGCACCTGGGCGAGGGCATGAAACACTGGCGCCCAGCGCGAGTGCGTCTTTCCCAGCGCCGCGTTTGCAGCGTTGACGAATTGCCAAAACGCCGGCATTGCCTGCCGATGCTCAAGCAGCACGAACAGACCCTCGTAAGCCGCGGCAAAGTTTTCCCAAAAGACGTCGGTGGTCACAAGGTACGGACGCGTGGGCGTTGAGGCATCATAGTTGTTGCCGCAGGCATAAGCCTCACTATCGTAGAGCTGAAAGAGTTGCGTGTTGTCTCTCTGTGGACGCAACAGGCCGGCTTTTCGGGAGAAGAGTTCGCGGTCTTTGGAATTCTCAAGGAACATCCAGGCGTTCGATACGTTGGCCAGTGGCACTTTGATGGAGGCATAGACCACGCTCGCGCCCGCGGCGGTTTTCGTGGCTCCCACGATGCCGCGGCCGTCCGCCACAGAAGTTGGGGCGGAGAGAAATTCAAATTCTTTGGCTTGCGGATCTGCCTGCTTCACACCGCTGACGTACAGTTCAATGCCTGGGGCTGAGTCACTCCAATGCAGCAGACCGATGCCGTTGGGAGTCACGTTTACAGCTCCTCCGCAGAGCTTCCCGCCCAAAAGCGGCGTGGAAGTATCCCAATTGCTCTGGGTGTAAGCCGCAGTCTGGAAACAATGTGCGGCGTCTTCCCAAATCAATCGATTGCCAGCAGGATGGAAGGCCACCGGCAGCGCTGACTCCGCCACCAATGGAGTGGGGGGAATATCACTGAGAGCCGCATCGGTGGGTGGCGCCGAATCACTCTTGGACTTTGTCACTTCGTAATAGCGTTCACCGTGCTCGCCCACCGAAGCGATGAGGGACGTACCGCCGGGACGGTCAACTCCGAAAAACAGACGATAGAACGGCGCGGGCTTCTGTTCATCAACGGTGAAGGGGCGCGGGCCAGCCAGCAGACGCTCCAGTTTTTTCATGGTGTGGAAGATGGTGGCTGCGTTCCATCCAGTGGCCGTGCGATCCAGACGAATGAGGCTCGATTCCCCACCACCGTTGCCCAATACAAAAAGTGCCTGACCGGTTGGAAGCCAGACGACCCAGTGAGGAGCGTAGTCACCAGCGGCCTTCCAGATGACATCGCCATGGCTGGATGAGAGGTTCCACAGCACGAGCTGCGCTGGCGACGTGCCTGCACGGGACAGGATGGCCGCCTCGGGGCCCACGGGCGATACGGCAAGCCCAAGCACCACCTCTCCTGGCGCGAGATCAAGCTGGTGGGACTCTTTCGGGCTTGGCGAAACATGCGCCTCCGGCATGTCGAAGAGTGACGGAGCCTGACCAGCTCGCACGCCGGGGGCCAGATCAAGCAGTCCGAAGGCAAAGCTCAGCAGATATACAGCCTGCATCGCAGTTCGGCAGAATCGCACCATGGGCTTATCCCCACTTCCTTTTTGATGGCTCATTGTGATTGGATTTTATAACAGGACGAAAAACGCCACAACCATCATTCGCAGGTTCATCCCAGCGCTTTCGTGGAGGATTAGGGATATGGCTGATGGCGGACCGCGGCGGGTATCAGGAATAGGCGCGCTGCCAACGGCCTTCTGCCAACCACTGCAATCGATCCGTCACGACGGGCTTTGGGTGAGCACTATTGACCTCGGCTGTGGTCCGTCCGGTACAGACGAGGCGCGTGATTGACCTTATAACAAGAATGCATCAATAACAGATTCGCCCGCTCACAAATGGAAAAGGAGATTTAAATGAAAACGATCATGAGCCTCCTGGCAGTATTTGCCATGGCAGTGTTCACGTCACCCGCGTTCTCGCAAGACCCGGCCCCAGCTCCCGCACCGGATCGAGCCCCCATCGCCGCTCCTGACGAGCCAACGCTCACTTCCGTGGAAGTGAAGTTTGACACCACCACCGACAACAAGAATCCCGACAGCCTCCTGGATGTCTACGTCAAGACCAATCACGGACACGAAATCGCCAAGTCCGAAGGCAATCGCGGCGTCTGGAACAACAATTCAACCCACACCCTGATCCTTGAAGTCGAAGGCGTCAGAACCAAAGAACAGGTCAGGGACGGCAGCATGCTGCTGACCTTCCACCCGCACGGGGCAGACCGATGGGACTTTAACTACAAAGTCACGCTCAAATTCTCCGACGACTCGGTCATCAACCGGGATTTTGAAGGTTGCCAATTGACCCAGCACGACGCAACCCGCACGGATTCGCTTTAGTCAGGAAGTTGCAACACCTTGGGGCACAACGGGGGAACGCCGGGAATGGCAGGGTTCTGGCCTTGCTGAAATCGCACGTCCCGTCCCCTGTTCGTCCCACGCCACCACAGAATCACTCTAGCTCTTGACGAATTCAGCCCGGGCGTCGGCGCTGAATTCGCAAGGATTCACAACCTTCAATAGACAATCAACTTCCGTTCCCAATCGTTCAGCAGTTTGCGATGGTCTGTGATGACAGTCGCATACCGCGAATCGGCATAGAGATTCTGCGTCTCACCGGGATCGGCCTGCATGTCAAAGAGCTGCTCGACGGGATCCCCGTGGTAGCGCACATATTTATACTGCGGCGTGCGAATCACGCGCCCCACCACCTGAACTTCCGCCGCCACAAAATCACGCCATTCAACGTTCTTGCGCTCCAGCAGCGGGCGCAGGCTGTATCCACGTGCGTTCGGAGGCGCGGCGATGCCGGCATAATCACACATCGTGCTGATGATATCGAGTCCGCTCACCAGGTGCTGCTGATCCCGGTAGCCACTTTCGATTCGCGGGGGACTTGAGATAACCAGAGGCACCTTCAAGGCTTCATCGTAGGGATACCACTTCTCTATATGCTGATGATGCGCGGCGCCATCGCCATGATCGGAGGTGAAAATTACGATTGTGTTGTCCGCATGGGGCGAGGATTCCAGCGCGTCCATTATTCTGCCCACGGTGGCGTCGAGCATCTCTACCTGGCGATAGTACGTATAGAGATAAAGCCGCCACTGCAGCTCGGAGAATTTGGTGTAAATCGACCGGTCGAGAATTTGGGGAGCGGGCGGGCGCGACAAATGATTGCTGGGAAGCGGTGGCAGCAGCTTCTCCAGTTCGGAAGTGGGCAGATCCTTCGGAATCAGATTCTGATTGTATATGGCAAAGTAGCAGATATCATGCGGCTGCATCAGGGACGACACGAAGAGAAACGGGTCAGGCCCTGTGCGCGATTGCAGATACGCGGCTGTGGCGCGCGCAGTCGATGGGTCAACGATGGCGCCTTCCCCACCACCCACGGGCAACACCGTAAAGCCGGGGATTTCATTGGGCGCCCAGTTATTGGGCAGGTGCCATTTGCCGCAGTAGACCGTCTCATAGCCCTGCTGCTGAAACCACTGCCCCATGTTCGGGATGGTGGGAATGATCTCGCCATGATTCCACCGGATGGCGGTGGACGGCAAACCGAATCCCTGCAACTGCTGCACCCCGTTGACGGTGACGCTGGTCTCCGTTGACATGCGCCCAGTCAAAAGGCAACTGCGCGCCGGGCAGCAAATCGGGTTGGGGCTGTGCGACTGCATGAATGAGGTTCCCCGCCGCACCAAACGGTCAAGATTCGGAGTACGGACGTGGGAGTTGCCGTAGGCAGAGAGCGCATCAATGTGCAGCTCATCGCAAAGAATGAATAGGAAGTTGGGACGCACGGGCTTTCCCGCCGTCGCTCGACCTGGGGCGAAAGCGGATAATGCCGCAGCCGCGCCCGTCCGCAGAACATCACGCCGTGTGGGGCCGTGACTTCGACCGGGGACCAACGCAGGGCTTTTCTGCTTGGGCATCCTCAACTTCTCCCACCTTGAGTCGGTCGCACACGCGACGCGGCAGTATCCAGCACGAACACATTCAAACCGGTCGAGAGGAATAGCAGCTCTCCACGGTCATCAACCCAATAAGTCTGGGGCGTTGTCCCATCGCCGATTTGCAGAAATCCACGGACGCGTACGTCAGGCGCTCCTGGCCAGCAATTCTTGAGGGCCGCAGTCTGGCAATACGCAAGAACCTGATCCGACTTGACAGCGTCGTCATCCAGCAGAGTGAAGCGCAAAGCGCCATCGCCCGGTGGCTTCAATCGCTGCACAACGTCAAAGAGCGCCCAGTTCGAAGTGTATGCCAATGGCAACGCAATCGTCTTCCGCACTGCGCCTTGCCGGATGATCAGTGCCCCATCACTTACCAACCCGCTCCCCTGCTGCTCCAGCGACATTTTCAGAGGATGCGCGGGCGGAGCGGCAGTGTAGGTCGAGGTCCATTTGAGCGGGGTGGCCAGGGCATCGCCGGCGCAGGTCACCTTCGCCACGAGCGTGTGCACGCCCGCATAACGAGAGGTCTTTTCATAATTGATGTTTAGGATGACTCCGCCCGCGGACTGGGGAACGCGCTCAATCTGAAGAGTGCCGCGCACGGGGGGCACGGGAATATCGCCATTCGCCACGGTGTAAAGGTGGTATGTGTGCCTCCAATACCCCGCAGTATCGAAGGGACCGCTGGGTGGCTGGAAATTCCGCAGCACGTCCCGGAAAAGATCCAGACTATCGATTGATACGCTCGAATCCATGACGCCCTTTAGCAGTCCGCATTAAAGCCCCGGAGCCTTAATTATGCCGGAATGGGCGGTTGAGCGCCACCGATATCAGACCGCGGGATTGGCAATCCACGCTCCCTTGATGAAATCGTCGCTGAGCGAATCCACCTGGAAGGCCTGCTGAAGCTCCGAAAGTTGAGAATATTGGTGGGTCAGCAACGGTTCCGTGTCAATTAACCCGTCGCGCACATACTCCATCGAGCGGCGGTAAACAACCGGCGCCCCATCCGCCTCAAAACCACCCGATGCGCCGCAACTGGTGACGATGTTCGTCTCCATGAACTGAAACGGGACGAGGCATCCAACATCCCTTCCCGCGTGGCCTGAGCCGTAAAAGAGGAAGGTGGCCTGATGCCGCAGCACGAGCGGGGGAAGATCGAAGATCGGACCCGCACCCGAGGCGTCAATCCAATAGTGGATCAGTTCACCTTTGGTACGCTTCCTGATTTCGGACGCCAAATCGACGGCGCGAATGTCAATGGTTGTGGCGCCAAGCTTTTCCGCCAGGGCCAACCTGCCCACCCGCATGTCAGCAATAAAGATCTGGCCATCGAATTTCTTGACATTGCGAAGATATTGGATGAACAAGAGGCCGCTGGGCCCGGCGCCAGTGATCAGGATATTGCAGATGCGATATTTGCCGTCAAAGTCATAGCGATTCCAACTGCGTTCCATGCGGTCACTCGAGTGCAGGACGCACGCCAGGGGCTCAATGATGGCGGCTTTACTTACCGGTACTCCTGCCGGTAATAACAAACAGTTGGGCTCAGGGATGCTCAGCAATTCGGCGAATGCTCCCGGCTTTCCGGTGATTCCCAGTTCATCCAGATAGGCGCACTGGTGGGAGTCGCCAGTTTCGCAATATTCACAGAGCGGCGCGCGACGCTTGCTATGGCAGTTCAGCACCTGGTCGGCGATCACCCGGTCGCCGGGCTTGAACTTGGTAACATCCTTCCCCACCGCCTCCACCACGCCGCAGAACTCGTGGCCAAGAATCTGGGGTGATTTCGTAAGTGGAATCTGATAACCATTTTGGTCGCGGTTGTAATTTGCGAAGCCGTTGAAAATGTGCAGGTCGGTCCCGCAGATTCCCACAGCGCCGATACGAATCAACACATCGCGAGCCCCCACCGTGGGATCAGCCGCCTCCCGAACGGCAAAACGTGCCACGTCTTCCAGAACCAATGCCTTCATTGCTGATTCTCCTCTCGACGAATATGCCCACGGGCAGCGCACTATTTCCTGTCGTTCGATTCCGGATGAATATAATTGTTGAACTTCTCCGCGTAGTCTTCCCGCACCGGACTGAATACATCCAGCACCACAGCCGGACCATCCACAGACGCGGCCCGATGCGGGGTGTTGGGGGGAACGATATACAGCGATCCGGGCCCCACGATCCTGGCATCATCACCAATCGTGAGCTCCACTTTGCCCTGCAGCACGATGCCCCCCTGTTCATGCGGGTGGCTGTGAAACGGCACCACCGCGTCGCGGTCAAATTCGAGATAGGAGAGCATCAGGTTCTCCCCGAATGGCGCGCGAATGCGGAGTCCGGGTAGAAGTTCAAACGGTTCGATATCGGAAACCTGATAGAACGGCATGGTGCTGACTCCTCCTGCATGCTTCCTGGCTCAGGGCCAACGCATATAACATATCAAGCCTTGGCCAATTTCAAAAAGAGCGCCGTGTAGCGCGACGGATTCTGCAAAACCACTTCGATGCGCCCCGCTTGCTCATGAACTTGCAAATCCTCTTCCTTCGGCCACACCGTGCGGGCCGCGGTAACCTTCAGGCGCTTTCCATCCACACTGATATTCACCCGCGGAATCCCACGATACTCACCATTCATGGCTGTTTCCACGGTGTTCAGAACCTGAACAAGCACGTGCTCCCTTGACTTGTCATAGAAGAACGTCCCATGCACATATTCCGTGAACGGCTCGGGCCGAATTTCCGCTAGAGGCTCCTTCACCAACTGACGCATAAAATCGGGAATCCACTGGCTGATCCAACGCAGCTTGGTCTGCATCGCACGGAAAAGGGGCACGCCAATATAGAGCGATTGCCCTTTGCCAAAACGATTGTAGGCAACGGCTGTCCCCGCCGTTTCGGTTCCCGGCGGTGGCGGACCCCAGTTGAACCAGTGGTTGTGCGGAACGTCCTCAACCATAAAGGGCAGGCGGAAACGCATGACTTCCTCCGCCGTCGTGCGCTTCACTTTTACGAAGGATCCAGGCAACCCGACCGTGCTGACGGAGAGCAGCTTTGCCAGCGGGCTGCCGGTCGATTCCATGTACGTGGACGTAAAGTTGCCCGGGTGCAGAACGCCCTCCGCCGTGTAGGCGTATTTACGCTCCTCGGATTCGTAATCCACGCCAAAGACATCAGAGAGAGGGAAATTGGTTCGCGGCTGGCGCTTCTCATCCCAAAGGCCGCATTTATGGCTGGCAACGAGCGTGCCGCCGCTCTTCACCCAGTTGCGGATGATCTCCGCGTGAGCGTCCGACAACAGATCAACTTCCGGCAAAACGAATGCCTCATACTTCGCCAACTCATCCGCTGTCAGGCGAAATTCCGCCAGGCTTTCGACCGGACGACCGGCATAAGTCAGGGACTCCAGCGCGCCAACAGTGGAAAGGCGGAAATCCACAGGACGATTCTGGGCATCGAGCGCCGCGCGTGTGGAAACGCTGTAGAGCATCGCGGTGCTCAGAACCGGCTGGATGCCTTCGAGCAAGGAATCCACATTGCGCACATCGCCCCACGTCTCCTTCGCCACATTGAACCAGCGTTTGGAGAAGCCTTGGCCATCAACATCGCTCACCACAGGGGCGTTTCCCACAAAGAAGGTGCGGGCGTTCTGCAAGATCAACGCATCCGCCTCCACCCGCGGGATTGAGCCTGGATACATGTCAAGATACCCATATTGGCTGAATACCCCGGCCTGGTAATACGGCCGGTCATAACCCCGCATCAGGATGGAGCCAATGGAAATTCCGGTGGAGGTGGTTATCGGCTCAGCATAGATGAAGCTGACCTTCTTCATGATGTCGTCGGGAAATGACTCCGGACCGCCATTCAAGGAGATCAGGGCGTTCGGCCGATATTTCCTCGCCGTCGCGGTGATCTCATCCAGGATGTCGGTCATTGAGCGCTTTTCATGCCACCGGTAGCGGGCTTCATATCCTTCCGGGGTCTTGAATCCTTCGCGGTACGGATCACCCGGGTGGTCCTTGTTCCACGCGTCCTCAGTGTATTTGCAGAAGCAGAACGGGCTGCGGCCGCTCGAGTGATAGCCAACAAACTGGATTCCAAAGATATCCAGAAAGAGCTCTTCGATGTCGTAACGCGAGAAGATCTCATTCATCATTCCCAGAACGTATTGCCGATAGGGCGAGTCCAAACAGGCAATGTACCAACGCGCGTCCCACCGCTGGAGCTCACCTTTTTCGTTGGTCCAACCATAATCGGGGTGGCTCAGCACCATCTGATTGTTGAATTGCAAACTGTAATAGGTGGCCGCGGACATCCCCAGCTTGCTGGCAATGGAGACTTCCGTCCCCAAGTTATCAACCTTGAGATTGGGATGACGGACCGCGACGTCACTCATGTAATGCGCATAGCCCCAGTGGTCCTGCGAATAGAACATCAATGCTTCCGCGCCCGCATCCTTGGCGGCATGGAGAGCGGCTTCAAAGTTGATATTGAAGTGCTCTTCCGGAGGCGTGTGGCTTTCCCACTCCATCATGCGATAGGTCTTCAGAGGCGGATTGATTCCTGCTGCTTCATGTTTGGCCCGAAGCTGGGCAAGATTTGGATAACCGGTCTCAGCCGCCAACGCGGCCGTTCGCGGCAGGAGCGCCGCTGCGCCCGCGCCCGTTCCGGCAATCTTCAGGAATGTTCTGCGGTCTGGCATGAGACTTGGAAATTTCTGGTGACTCATCGTTTTATCTCGCCCTCTTTATGGATTATTTGGAATTCAATCCGCTTTCACTCCGTAACGCTCGCCGGTCTCTCGAATCTGGCGCCAGGTCTCATCATCTACGAGAATTCCATCCCGCTCGCGCCGCGCGCGTTCCCTGCGCTCGGGCTCCCCGGGAATGAGAATCTCACTAAAGCCCTCCGCCAACTTACTGCTTTTGACGTAGTCCACCAACCCGTCAACATCCTGATCAAACGCCCCCTCGCCACGGAACACGACAGGGTCAAGCAGTGTTGCGGTAAAGCTGTTTCCCACGCGCTTTCCAGTGGGCCGGCTGCAACCAGCGCCGGAAATCGCCCCCGCAAGGATGTCAGTGGCCAGGCTCAGCGCAAACCCCTTGTGACCGCCAAAGGGAAGCAGAGCACCTTCCGGCGGACCGACGAAAGCGGCGGGATCAGTGCTGGGGCGTCCCTCGGAGTCGAGAATACAACCGGGCGGAACAGATTTGCCGCTGTTGTGCGCAATGGTGACCTTGCCACCTGCGATCGCGCAAGTAGAAAGATCAATCAGAATGGGCGGACCCGAATGGCGGGGGATCGCGATGGCAATGGGATTCGCCGAAAGCCGCCGTTCGCGGCCGCCCCATGGCGCCACCAACTTTCCAGCCCCATGCGTATTCACGAACATGATGGCGACCAACCCCGCGCGCGCGGCCATGAGGGGATAATCCCCAACCCTTCCAATGTGGCAGCACTGGCTAACGGAGATGGTGACCGCTCCGGATCGCATTGCTTTCTTGATGCCAAATTCCATGGCCTGTTTGGCGACAACCTGGCCCCATCCCCAATTGCCATCCAGGACCGCAAAGGCATCAGTCTCCTTGACGACTTCCATCTGGGCGCCAATATTAATCAGGCCCTCTTCATGCCAACCAATATATTCAGGAATGCGCACGACTCCGTGCGAATCGTGTCCTTCAAGGTTGGCTTCTGCAAGCGCTTCGCCCACGGTTCGCGATTCTTCAGGTGTCGCACCTGCCGCGTGAAAGATATCCGCCGCGAGAGTTGCCAGTTTTGCTGCTGTAAAAATGGGCATGTCTTATTAATCCTCCAAACTGTAACCGTTCTTAGCCGGTTAAATTAACGACGCAGCCCCCCCGCGCGCACACCCAGCGCACGCCAACTGCTGCCTCGGGTTTACTGCCTGCTCCATCCTTCATTGATCCTGCAAATTCACAGTGACCTTTTGCGTGTCGATATTCGGCCCGGCAATGATCAACGTCCCGGTAATTTTGCTCGCATGTTGAGACGGCATTCGCATATCCAAATCGACCGTTTTTGACTCTCCGGGAAGCACGTCAAAATAGTTGTCACTATATTGCACCAAATAGGGAGAGCGGGCTGCGGCCCATTCTGCGCGCACGCGGACAAGCCTGGCATACGCAGAGCCGTTCTCAAGTGTCAGGGTCGCGTGCGCCCTATCGCCCGCGATTTCCGCGTGAATCTCCGGCGGCAATGTCACCGACGCCTTGGGCAGATCCCGTAGGCTCTCAAACAAAGGTTTGTCCCGTGCCGCCAGCAGGTCATCATACCGAATGGCCGGCTTTTCACCACTTGCCAGGGCAATCATGCGCATAAAGAGAGAGAAGTAGGATCGGGAGATCGGGTCAGTCACAAACTCCTGATCAAGGCAGTAGGGAAAAGTGACGCTGGAATCCCAGAATGCCTTTTTCAAAGTGTAACCGGGCGTATAGCCGGTAAAAGCCACGGTGTGCCCCGAGCCATAAGCGCCTGTCACCAACAGCGGGCGGCCGGAAATCGTCATAAGTTCGCGGCTGCCGGGCCGCAAATCCACGTCGTTGAAACCGCCGATTCCATATTTGGCAAAGCCCAGGTCACTCCACCCCGCGCCAGCAGCGTCGGTGACGCCAATCGATTTGAAGGGTTCAAACAACGGCTGCATCGCATCCACGGCAAGCGGGCCCAGAATGACGTCATACCGATTATGCAACTTCACCGGCAGCGCTTCCGCCAGTGGGCGCACATCGATCATGGCGGCGCGGCCATACCCGCCATGAAAGCTTCCCTCGCCCCCGGTATGAATGAAGCCGACGCCATCATGAATCGCCTGCCGCAGCCCGTCGGCCATCGCGTCGTCCATCAACTTCCAGAGCGAATCGAGCGAAGCCAACCAGACCACATCATATTTCGAGCGAATCGCTGCGGGGTTCTTGAGTTCGGCCAGACGAGAAAACGCCTCGTCGTTGATGATGTCCACATCAACGCCCACAGCCTTGGCCATCTCCGCAATGGGCAGAGTGAATTTCTTCTCGCCAATCAGAAGCATCCTAACGGGCCGGGAAAACAGGCGGGGCGTCACTTTAATGAAGGTGGTGTTTTCCGTAACCAGCGCTTCCCCGCCCTTTTCCACGGCTCGGGCACGCAGAACATAGACGCCCGGCTGGTCCGGCACGGTCCAATCCACCAGACTCACCTGCTTGCTGGAATCAACTGCGGCGACATCCACAGAATCCTGACTCCAGACCTTGTGGCCCTGAAGATCCAGAATTTCGCAGTGCAGGTTGAAGGGAATGTCGCGGCGATAGTCATTCACCGCCCACACGGGGATTTGCAGGTGCGTGCCCGAAACCTGCGACTCCAGCGCCTTCTCATAGGCAAAGTTTAGGGCAAAGCGCGCCTGCGCATTCTTCAGATAGTAGTAGCTCATCTTGGGAACTCGGTCGTAATCCAGGAAGTTGAAGCGTATTCCCGGCGTGACTTCGCCGTAGGCCCAAATGCGAGTGCCGTTGATGGAGTTGTACTTCTTCCGCCGGTAGCTCTCCGTAGAGTACTTAAACATGAAGGCCTGATAAAGTTGTGAGTCGTCAACCAGCTCCTGCGCTGATTGAACGTGGCGATCAACAAATTGATTCAGCCGGTGGAGCACGCTATAGAGGCCCTTATATTCAAAGCTGGTTTGATACGCCCAACTGGGAACATCAATGGGTAGGTTGAACCAGCGCGGCAGAGTCGTGGGCTGGTCAGACCAGATCTGCTCCGGCGTCAGAATCTTGCCAAGGGTCTCAAGGGACGGCATGGCGATGCCGCCGTACTCCGAGACAAAGTGCGCGTTGGCGTTGAACTGCTGCTGATAGCCGTCGCTGATTCCCATTCCTGCGTTCGCCATCCAAAAGTGCTGCTCACCCACATCGCACAGGCTGGGGTGATAGATCGTTCCCGGATCAAGCGTCTCCACGAGCTTTTGCATCTGGTTTGAATACTCTTCGTAGCCGAACTTGCCCCAGTCCTCATCGCCATCACCCCAGCCGGATCCTTTCACCTTCGCCTCGGCAAATGCTGCCCAGACGATGATGGATGGGTGCTCGCGAAGCGCAAGGATGATCTGGCGAATTTCACTGAGCGATTCCTTGACGAAGGCCTCGCGCCGCGGATTGGAGTACGACAGCACCGCCATGGGGCCAAACTGCGAGAATGGAAATTCCAGGATATCAAGAATGCCCATGCGGTCGCAGAGATTGTAGAAGTCGGGCTTCTCAACCACCGTGAACGCCACCAGGTGGTTCAGATTGGCCGCCTTGTACATCTCCAGATCCTTCACGTAGGTCTCATGAGTTGGCTTGCTGCCGTAGTAGTCCGACATCGGATACCACGCGCCCTTCAGGTAGAGGCGCTTGCCATTCAGCCAGTAACAGAGGTCGGCGTTACGTGTGATGGTTCGGACACCAAATACCGCGGAACGCGTGTCTGCATGTTGACCAGCGGGCATAGAAATCGCGGCGGTGAGTTTGTAAAGGTTCTGTGCGCCAAGATCCCAGGTCCACCACAAGTGCGCATCCTTCAAGCGAACTTCCCGCGTAAAGGTGTTCTCACCAGGATGAGCACTCAAGCTCTGCCTGGGTAGTTCAAGTGTGGCGCCCGCAAAGTTATCAGGGGTGATTTTGAGATCCAGGTTTGCTGCCACATTCTGGTCCGAGTGGTTGTGGATCGTCCCCGATATCTCCAGCGTGGCGCTGTCATCCATGTTGATGCTCTTTGTGGATACAAACAGGTCGTCGATGGTGGCTGCACCTGAGGCCACCAGCTTCACGTCGCGGAACAGGCCCATGGGAAACGCCGCGTTGCCAAAGGCGGGAATTCCGTCCCAGTACGGTCCGAGGACGAAAGGGGGGTAGCTGAGATGCATTACGTGGCGCGGCGCCGCCATGGTCCACTCGCCCTTCAAGTACTCAAGAAATCCACGGTCTTTCACGATCCAGGGACAGGTGACCTTCACCACCAGCAGATTGTCCGCACCATATTTCAGCTTGCTGCTGACATCGTAGGAGAACGAGGTGTACGCGCCTTCGTGATCGCCCAGCTTCTCGCCATTCAGCCAGACAGTGGAGAAGTAATCGACACCATCAAATTCAAGGCGCATCAACTTGCCCGCATCAGCCTTGGCGGCCACAAAGTGTTTGCGGTACCACCACTCCTTCTCGTTCACCAGCGTCAACTGCTTGCTCTGGTAGTAGAGGTCCATGCCTTTGAGGCCGATTTGCAGTTGCACCTCGCCGGGGACGTTGACGGCGGTGAAGGCGACATCATTGAACTTGGAAAGGTATGGTTCCTGCGCCTCTCCCTTATCCATGGGAAATGAGCCGAGCTTCCAATCCGGCCCACTGAGCAAGGTCTCTGTGGTTGCAGAAATGGGAAGAAGCTTGGCGGCACTTTGAGCGCGGGATGTGATGGGAGAGAAAGTGGATATAAGCGCAGCCATCACGGGAAGCAGGATGGCGAGTCTCTGAATACAGCGATTCATAGGTAATGGGTCCATTTGGCGGGATGCATCGTCGCAGGCAGCATGACATTGCCCAACTGAGTTTTCGATTGTGGCTCCCGCGCCCGAAAGTATACACCCGCCAGCCGGAATGAAGCTCACTGCCTTTGCCATTTGGGAAAAGGGATAACTGACGACTGTTTACTGATGACTGAGAAACTGCCCCTATTGAGTCTTCAATCCGAAAGCGATGAGGAAGATCGCGCCAACGATAAACGCCATCCCCTTGATAAAGCCCTGGATCGTCTTGCGGCTCGCCCCCTTCCATTCTCCGGCGAGCCATCCAAACAGATTGGCGAACAGCACCGTGCCGCTGGAGAACAGCGCGAACGCCACCGACGCTCCCATTTTGCCCAATTTTTCCGACCCCATGCCATAACTCAGCAGCGCGCAATACCAGAGCAAACCCATGGCCGCCGCCATGGCGAGGTTCCAAAGGAACGCATTACCGCTCCAGAAGTTCGATGCCGTCTTGTTCTTGATGAGCTTGTATCCCGAAAAGATGACGCCGGCAACCGCGCCCGCATTGAAGGTCACCGCATAGGCAACGTAAAAGGCCATGAAGGGCTGCGCCCCGGCGGCTTTGGCGGCTTCCACCAGCACCGTGCTTGATTTCCCGCCGTAAACAAAGGCTGTGCCCAGAACGCCGCAGATCAAGCAGATCGTAAGCCCGAGCCGAAACGATCCCGCCACAACCTGCGGCTCGCTGGTGGAGGCGGTTTCCCGTTCCTTGCTCGCGCCGGCCTTTCCATACGTGTAGATCCCGGCGACGATCAAGCCCGTTGCCGCCAGCAAAACCAAACTGGACGACGTCAGAAGCTGGCCCGGAGCGTAGACGATCAAAGGTCCAAGAATTCCAGCGATGATCGCCGTGGAACTGATGGTGGCACTGCCGACGGCGATTCCCACCATGCCGCAGCCAAGCCCATACATCACCTGGCCGATGCCCCACACCAGGCCCGCCAATATTCCCGGCACGAATGCGGAAAGAGGTACGGAGTGCAATACGGCGCCGAGATGGGGAATCGCCACCGACGCCGCAATCCACGGGAACAGGACGCAGGAGAGAACCGAGAAGCACAACCAGGTATTTTCCCACGCCCACTTCCTGGTGTAGCGCATGGGAAGCAGAAAGATGCCGTTCAGCAGGCCTGCCAGCAAGCCCATCAACACGCCCAACGCAAATCCACCGACGCTAACCATGGTTCCTCCGCAAGTGTACTCAGGCACATGGGGGCCGGGCTTGAAGGCGACCCTCAAGCACCGGGACGGATCAATTGAGAATAGGACGACGCCGGGTCTCCCCTGATCGGCGACCTAGCATATCGCTATTCCCAAAGTTGTCAATCGGGGATTTCAGAAAGTCGGGCGGGTGGCGGAGGATTGAGGCCTATAAAGGTATACCATACTTAAGGTATATCTTACTTAGCATTTCCTTAGATTAATGCTCCCTCCATTACCATTCCGGCGCAAGGTCGTCCCATTGGTCGGTGCGGAATGGGGAGGCTGGCAATCCTGCCTGGTTGTAGATGCTGGGCCGCGGATTCATGCCCCAGGCATAGCGGACGGCCACGGGATGGGCAACGTCGCCACTGCTCACCACCACGGTATCGCCCTCAATGCGGGCATCAGCGCCCACAAACTTGCGGTCCGCCCCGGCAACCTCAAAGCCTGAGACACTGATAATTGAGACGCTCTTGGCCACAACGCCTCCCTGCGCATGCAGGAAGCGAAGTCGAACCGCACCGCCTTCAACTCTCATGGATTCGTACGTGGGACCGGAATAAACCACATCGCGCCCGTAGGCAATTCCCTGCGCTGCCAGCGCCAGCCGATAACCAACATCCTGCTTGTTCCTGGGGTGAATGTTGGACCCGTCGCCGATATCGATGGTCACCGCCATCGCTGTTTTCGGCACGGAAAGCGCCATCAACTGCGCCTCACGCAACTCAGGCCAGCGCCATTTGAGCGTGTGCACTCCCCAATTGGTGAGTTGCACATACAGGAAGGGGAAATCGCCTTCGCCCCAGGCTTGCCGCCAATCGTGAATCATAGCTGGAAGGAGTTTGCGGTATTGAAATGGCCGGTCAGAATTGGATTCCCCCTGGTACCAGATGACGCCGCGAATTGCGAACGGGGTGAGCGGCATCACCATGGCATTGAACAGACCCGATGGCCGGGCGGAATCACTTCGCGGATCGTTGGGCACGGCGGGCGGAGGCGGAATCACAGCGCCGTCCGCTTCCGCCTTGTCAGAATCACGGCGCCACTGCGCCAATTGCTCATCGAAATCCTGATAAATTTTGGGATAGGCGGAAAGTAGCTTGGTTCGATCTTCTAGGATGGATATGAATTCGGCGTCGGACTCAAGCGTGCCAAGGCTGGTCCAAGCCTCCGCCCTCGTGCCGCCCCAGGACGAGTGGATTAAGCCGATGGGGACGTTCAGAACCTTCCGCAGTTCGCGGCCAAAGAAGTAAGCCGTTGCGGAGAAGTTGGCAATTGATTCCCCGTGCGCCGGCACCCAGGAACCCTCCACGTCGGTTTGCGGCTTGTCCGCCACGGCGTGCTGAACCGTGAACATCCTGAGCGTGGGATCATCGGCGCGGGTAATTTCGCTCTCATAACTAAGAACGCCCGCGCTCCAACTGGTTGGGCCGACGGGCATCTCCATGTTGGACTGGCCGGAGCAGACCCAGACCTCGCCCACCAGAACATCATGCACCACCACCGTGTTTTTGCCGGCGACCGTCAGCGTAAAGGGCCCGCCGGGGTTGAGCGGCCCCAGCTTAACCTGCCAATGGCCTGCGCCATCAGCGGCGACAGACGAACGCAGCTCCTGCAAAGTCACGGTTACGTGCTCACCCGGGTCGGACGTCCCCCAGATGTTCACTTTCATGCCCTGTTGCAGAACCACACCGTCAGAGAGCAGTTGCGGAAGCTTGACGTCCGCACGCAAATTGAGCGCGCCAAACGCCATTCCAAGAAAAGCGATTATCGCCGCCGCCATTCCCCGCAACCTTAGCCCATTCATGCTCGCCCCCAACCAATCCATTGTGCGTCGCTCGGAACCCTCGGCCCCCGCCCTGCAATAAATGCCCTGGACCGCGCAAATCAAGCTACGGCTTCAGCACCTTCACCACGTAGTAGGTTACCGAGTGCGGAACTTCCTTGTACCAGTGGGGGATTCCCGCCGGAATCACGATGACGTCGCCCTTGGTCAAATGGTGAACCGTGCCGCCCTCGATGCCTGTTCCCAGCCACTGGCCAGGCTTTGACAGTTTTCCGCCAATCATCTTGCCGCCGGTAATGAACGTGGCGTCGCCGTCAACGATGTAAAAGACGTCGGTCTCTTTCTCATGCATTTCGGAGTGGCCGGCCTCCGTGCGGTGAGCGCCCAGAACCAGCAGGTCCTTCGCCGTAACCAGCATTCCGCCCTTGGCCAGTGAGGCGTCCACTTTTTCGTGACCCACATAGGTGACGTCGGGTGCTCCGGTGGCCCCCATCAACAACACTGACGTCGCGAGAAACGCAAGCACCGCCAACAGCATCTTCATCTTCATCGATTGATCTCCCTTTTTGCCTCGCCCTATTTTCGGCTGGCGCGGCATTAGTAATAGCTTTCCCGGCATGGCAATGTCAATTGAAGACATTGGAAGGAAACGCTTCCGGGGACGTCCTTGCCTCCCCACAACCTGCTTCCCCACCATAGTAAACCCCCACTGGAAAGACGGGCCACTGGCAACCAGGACGGGAGGAGCGTCAGCGGTAAAGCGCGTGAAATCGGCCAATTATGACGCAGGGGGACAAAACAACGACTCAGCCATTTAGTATCAATAGAAATCGACAAACGCATTAACTCCTTTGTTTTCATACACTCATTGGGTTCGGTTCTGCCGGCTTTTTCGCTCCTTTGTTTTCAACAACTTATTGGGACTCTCCTCCATTTTCAACATCCTTTTTTCGCGGCCCTGTGTTTTCAATAACTTACTGGGACTCTCCACTTCCGAATTGTTCATTAAGTTACATGGCGATCTTTCGACTTGCGGAATTTTCATTCGGTGGAAGGAGGCAAGGTGGCAGGGAGGCAGGGAGGCGTTAGGGTTATTAATGCGGGCGTGGAAGCGTTCAGCCGGCAAACCATAGCAATTATAGCCTATACTTATCGGCTCGAATTGTCAAGAGACAAAAAGTCTCCCCCGCCCCAAGCCGATTTCTTGACAGAAAAGCAAATACGTCTGAGAATATTTGTCAGGACAGTCAGTTGCCCGCTGGAACCCGTTTTGAGCACAGCACAAAGGGCCAAACTGACCGAATTCCCATCATGCCGCGGTAGCTCAGGTGGTAGAGCGCAGCCCTGAAAAGGCTGGCGTCGGCGGTTCAACTCCGTCCCGCGGCACCACCCAACCCAGCCGCCAAATCTCTAAGAGGATCCGCAGTGCTCTGCCCTGGCGACATTTTAGCGCAGATTTAATCTCATGACGCAAATTGATGCTGGAATTTGTCATATGTCATTGTTTTTATAGATAATGCAGAGTATAAAGTCTGTCGTGGTGCAAACGTAAACATTAGGGAGCATTTATGCGCACAGCATCCTCTTCACAACCGTATTCAATCCTCCCCAAAATCCATGGCATCCTCCTGACCTGCATAGTAGTGCTGGCTATCGCGTTTACCTCGGGCTGCGGCTCCACCACGGTCAGTTCGGCCCCGCCCGCTACGCCGGCTTCCACCTCAGTCACGGTCCTCGTGTCGAGCACGGTGAACGACCAGTTCCCGCGGTTGGGGGTGAGCTTCACCAGTATTGCGCTGACCAACAAAGCGGGCAAGACGGTCAGTTTATTTACCTCCAGCCAGCAGAATGGCCAGGCCATCGAATTCACCCACGTGAATGGAAACGCAGAACCGCTCGCAGCCGTCAGCATCCCGCAGGACGTCTACACTTCAGCCACGGTGAATTTTGGGCCTTTGTCATCAATATTCAGTTGCGTGGCGGCGAATCCTGACGTTCCGTATGGGTATGAGATCTATGTAAATCCACCGATTTCCCAAGTGGCGGTGAATTTCCCAAATCCCATAACCGTAGCCGGCACAGCGATGGGACTTTCGCTGAATATGCATCTGTCGCCAACCACGGGCACTTCCGCCTGCGACGGCAGCGTGCCTTTAAACGCCACCCTTAGTCTCGCCCCCACGGCCATATCCTCCGAGCCCACGAGCAGCGCCAATGGTCTCGAGACCAATCTTGACGGCCAAGTCTCCATCCTGAACACTGCGGGCAATGATTTCGTCCTGACGCTGGCCGACGGCCAGACTTTTCCGTTCAAGACCAACGGCAGCACCCTCTACCAGGGTGTCAGCGGATTATCCGCCCTGACCGCAGGTACGTTTATTGACATGGACGCGGCAATTCAATCCGATGGGTCGCAATTGGCAACGCGCATTGCTGTCGAAGACGCGAACAGCACCAATATTACCGCGGCCTCAGGCCCGGTGTTGAGCTCCTTCGCCAACGCCCCGGTGGTATACGCCTTTGGGCGCCAACAGCAGGGATACTTGCTGAACCCGACTCAGATTGGGTTCTTCATGCCTTACGATGTCAGCAACGCCGTATTTCAGATCTCCCGTCAGTTCTCGAACCTGCAAACCCTTCCCTTCCCCGCCAGGTTCGATACAACCAGCATTTTCGGCGGCCAGAATGTTTACATCACCACGCATGCCCTCAATCTCGGTCCCAATCCAACGTATTTTCCTGCGAGCACTCTTACGCTGATGCCCCAGACCATCAATGGAACGGTCACCGGCATCTCCACCAGCGGCAGTTTCAAAATTTACAGCGTGGAACTTGCCCCCTACGATTTGATTCCCACGCTCTCGACCCAGTCGGGGATGTCCTATTCCCTCAACAACCCGAACACGGTCCTGGTGTATGTTGACGGCAGCACCAAGCTATTCAACCAGGCGCAGTCCCTTGCCGTGGGAGGCTTGCTGCGCTTCAATGGACTGCTTTTCGACGACGATGGCACGCTGCGGATGGATTGCGGTCAGGTAATCGATGGAGTGGCGGAGTAAGCGCCCCTCTTCGCGGCATAAGAGGCTGGTGCGAGTTCGGAATCTCCAAGCTTCGCGCCAGCCTGCCGCAACCGCGCGGCGAACGCCGCCAATCATTCCACCTCTTAGCTCCAATACAGACAAAATGCCTCACAATCCGCATTCCTGTTGACGCCCGTGTGTCACTTCAAGCAGGATAACGGCGCCAGCGTTGCTTCTCCCGGTCGCAACCCGCAAGGCCCAACATCAATGACCGGCTTGGATTTGAACCCGCTTGAGGAGTCCTTTTTGATGAATTTCCGCCATCATCTCCACCTATCGCGCCCGCAATTCACCCTGCTCGTGGCATGCATCCTGATGGGGGCGAATCTGGCGGCGGGGCAGTCCAGCAGCACTTATCGTGACGACAGAATCTCACTCGATGGTGCGTGGAAATTCCAGTTGCGCCATGACAATCAATTGACCACCAGCGGTGAGGTGGCATTTGGACCCGTTACCGCCTCATCGCAGGCCTATTTGAATCCGCCGCCAACCCCGGGAACCGCAGCCCTGACGATGATCAAAATGGAATCGCCTTGGGGACTTGCCGCCACGCTGGCAGGCACGGCCACTGCTTCCGATCATTCCCAACTCGTCTGGCGGCCGAGCCCCACGCAGCAAGGTCCCACGTGGTGGAAGGCGGACCTGAGCAGCAAACAGACTCTGGCAATGGTACGCATCCACTGGGCAAAACCCGGCGCTGTATCGGTGAATCTTGAAGTTTCTGACGACGGCGCGCATTGGTCCACATGGACAACGGCGAAGTCACAGCCCGAAGAGATGGAATCCACTTTCACTGGCCCTCCGACGCAGGCGAAGTACGTTCGCATCACCTTTACTCCCGGCCAGTTTGAGGGTACGCGAAAGATCGATATTTACTGGCGAAACAACGATGGGCAAATGGCGCTGTGGCAGCCCGAGGTGCGTAAATCATGGTACGAAGATCTGCGAAAGTTCACGCCCTCGGATGGGTTCGAAATTCCTTCATTCCTGGATGCCAAATGGAGTTCCATTCAGGTGCCGGGCTATTGGGAAGCGCAGGGCTTCGGCGCGCCCACGTGGTACCAGCCCAATGATGAAGTGGGCTACTACCGCCGCACCTTTAATGTTCCCACGCAGTGGCAGGGCCGCCGCGTGCGCCTGCGTTTTGAGGGCGCGAACAACGGCGCGCAGATCTGGGTGAATGGCAAAGAGGTTGGCTATCACGAAAGCGGCTTTACCGCGTTTGAATATGACGTCACGCCCCTGTTGCACTTCGGGGCGGATAATCTCATCACGGTGCGCGTCTCCAAGTGGACACTGACCGCCGATTACGATACTGACGATGTCTACTTTCTGGGAGGCTTGTGGCGCAGCGTTTATCTCTATTCCCTGCCCGCGGATCGCATTGAGGACTTTACCGTGGGCACGGAATTTGACCCGGTCTATCGCAACGCCGTGCTGCGCGTGCAGGCAAAGCTTCAAGGCGCCGATGCCACACATGCACACCGGGCGGAAGTTGAAGGCTCATTACATGATGCTGAGGGAAATGAAATCGCGCTCCCGGATTTTCATTCTGCATTGACCGTGGCAGGGTCCGAACCAACCCTGGTGGCGCTTCAAGCGTTGGTGGAGAACCCCCACAAATGGACAGCAGAGACGCCCTACCTTTACTCGCTGGTGCTGCGGCTGAAGATTGATGGCCAGATCGTGCAGGAATTCAAAAACACCGTGGGATTCCGCCAGGTTGAGGTTCAGGGTTCGCGCGTCGTGGTGAACGGCGTCCCCATTGGGATTCGCGGCGTAGTGACGACGCGCGCCAACCCGAATAACGCAGGTGAAAATCAGGGGGCGATTTTCACTAGAGAAATTCGCTTGCTCAAGGAAGCCAACATCAACACCATCCGCAGCCACACGACCCCGCTGGAAGAGGACTTCCTCACGCTGTGCGACCGCGCCGGGATTTACGTGATGCCCGACGTGCCCAACGTCTGGGTGCACGAAGGCGACTTCCGCTATCTCACCGGCGATTTGGTCTCGCGCGCCCGCGACGTCTATGAGCAGCACAAGAACCATCCCAGCGTGATCCTGTGGCACGTGGGCAACGAGAATGCCCCCACCACCGCGTACCTGGGCGGTGGCCAGGCGGCGCGCTGGCTGCATGAAAACGACCCCACGCGGCCCGTCGGCATCTGCCGCAATTTCGCCGACCGCAAGGAGCTGGGCACGGAGTTCAGCGACCTGCACTATGACCCGATGAATTATCCGGAGTTTCGCGAAATCTCGTCGAAGCCGATTATCTTTGGCGAATTCCACGCCGTTCCCAACGAAATCGAGCGTTTGCAGGATCGGGGTTTTGTGGAAACCTGGGGGCGCAGTCTTCAGCAGGAGTGGGCGCTGTTTCTCCACCGCTACTACTACGTTGTGGGCGGGTTGATCTGCTGCTGGGACGACGGAATTCTGAATGGCAATCTCGGCGCCAACCAGTGGGGCGTGGTGGATAGCAAGCGCGAGGCCAAACCCGTCCACTACTACATTCGCAAGTCATTCGCGCCCGTGAAATTGGAGCTCACCACGCCCGCTGTCGCCGACGGCAAGCTCACCGCCAGCGTCAAGGTCAGCAGCCTCTACAATTTCATCAATCTCGATGGCTTCCGGTTTGATTGGCAATTGGAAAAAGGAAGCCAGCGGGTAGCGTCGCTCAGCCAGGCCTATCGCGTCGAGCCGATGTCAAATTACTTCTTTCCGCTGTCTCTTCCCTACGTTGCGGGTGCGGACCGTTTGCACGTCTCGGTGTTTGATTCCGATGGATATTCGATTCAGGATGAGGAGTTCCCGCTGCCCGCTCCCGCCGCCCCGTCCACCATCAATGACCTGCTGAAGAAAGTGGACATTGGCGAGACCAAGGTGGTGAGCGTGAAGGCCGGGGCGATGAGCGTTCATGCCGCAACCTTCATGGCCACCTGGGATGCCGGCCCCTGGATTCATCTGAAGGATCGCCTGGGCCGCGACCTCGCAACCCTCAACGGCTTCGCCATGCAGGCGGAGAAATCCGCCTGGACCAGCATGGAAGTGGGCGGGATTACCTATCAACCGCTGACCATCCAGGACGACTCGATTGTGATTCCCTTCTCCGTCAGCGGAAATACGAAGGACAAGAAGACAAGCTGGACGATACCTGGGACGATCAAGGTGCGCTTCAGTGAAGCGTCATTGCGCGTCACCTATACGCTTAAGCCCAACACTGCAGTCAGCATTCCGGAAGCAGGACTTCGATTGCTTTTGAGCGCGCCCCTTTCGCGCCTTTCCTGGAACCGCGATGCGTTGTGGAGCGTGCCGCCCAAGGACGCCGCCGAGGGGGCGCTGGAACAACAAGTCCTTCTTCCCGTATTGAAGGCAACGGGAAGCAAACGTCGCGTTTACTGGGTGAGCGCGGAGGGCGATGGCGTGGCCGCGCTAATGGTTCCGCTCGAAACAACCACCAACCTGCGGCCGGGAGACTCTGACCATGAAATCGTCCTGAGTGACTTCCTTGCGTCCGGCAACTTTTTGGGGAAATCCGATAGAGAGACCGCGGAAAAGAAACTGGCGGCAGGTGAGAAGCTTGAGGGCGGCTTCACCTTGTATTTCCTGACGAAGGAACAGCCTGCCCGGTTCCAGAATCTCACCGACGCGGAGAAAGATCTCACGTGGCTCCGCCGCGTGAAGGCCGAGGCAGCAGTGCAGTAACGAAATAATCAGGCGTAGGGGCGGTTCGCGAAGCAAGGCAAGGCCAAATTACGGCCCAGCCATTTACGGATGACCTGCGGCTTCGCGCCATGGGCGGTTTGTAGCGCGGGTGTCCCCACCCGCGCGTTCACGATGGGTGAATGGACATCAGGCGCGGGTGGGGACACCCGCGCTACAAACCGCCCATGCGCAGGACGTGACTAACAGGAGTGGTTTAATGTCGAAGGTAAGTGTTGTTCTCATTGGCTTCATATCTCTATTCCTCGCAGCAATGGCTGGAGTGGCGGGGCAGCGGGCCAGGACCATCACCAACAGCGTCGCTGGCTCTGCCGATGTGTGGATTGATGGCAAGGGCGTCAAATGCGGCATCAACCGCACGACAGGATTGCCTTCCGCACTCAGAACGCAGGTCGGGCAGGAAGAAGTGAATTGGTTGAGCGGCCCCGTGCGAGTACAGGTCCGCAACGAAGGGACGGAAACGACGGCATCGTTTGCAAATCGCCAAGTTGCGACTGAAGCGGCAGGAGCATCCGTCACGGGAAACGCCTCGGCCCTTTCACTCGACCTCGCGCAGCAATGGCATTCCACCCCCACAGGCTTGACCTGGGACTTGACCTTCACCGGCAGCGGGCAACGCGCCGGGCATGAGATCACCTTGGAAGTCCCCATACTTTCGCCATCCTTGCAAGTCTTCACACCCAGTGAGCGCGGCCTCATTGACATCGGCAGGAGGCCGAATTATCAGGCCGTCGCCTATGGTCATCCGGGGGTGTACACCAATCGCGCCTATGTGCTGCCGCTGGTGAGCGTATTCGACGCAAAGCACGATAGCGCCATCACCATTGCCCTTCCCCCGGACGCGAACACTCCGGACCTGCGCGTGTCGTGGCGCGATGGCAAGACGCTGGTGATTCAACTGGGCCACCGGGCGATGGGCGGTGGAAAGCCGTCCACGCTCCGCCTGCTTTTTTATTCGCACCAGGCCGACTACCGCAGCGTGCTGAAAGCCTATACGGATGAATTTCCCGAATACTTCAAGCCCGCGTTGCCGCGTGGACCTTACGAGGCGTCGTTCTACTATCACTGCATTGAGAATCATCCCGACTTTGACGAGATGGCGCGGCAGAACGTGCGCTACCTCTGGTCCAGCTTCTGGTTTACGCACGTTGGCGAATACCTGCCGCCGGAAAAGACCTGGATTCCCTACTCGCATGACAACTGGTGGCCGCTGGGCGACACGATGAGCGACGACAAGATCAATGCGTTCGTCGAAGAGATGCACCAGCACGGCATCGCGGTCTTCGCCTTCTTCAATGTGGATGAATACGGCGGGGCCGGCACCTACAACGGCGTCGAGCAGCACGGCGACTCACCTGTGATCGACCAGGACCGGCGGGAAAAATTCGGGGACGCCGTGGCAAAGGATGCCACCGGCAAGGACATCGGCGCGTGGCAGGGCGACAAGGTGATGAACCCCGACGCCCGCTATTCTTTCTATCCCCACCTGATGGAGCAGGTGCGCCGTCATTTGACGCGCCTGCCCGGGATTTATGGCTTCCTGATCGACCGCATGGATTGGGCCGCCACCATTGATTACGCCCATGACGATGGCTTCACCATGGTGGGCAATCAGACGGCGGAAAACATGGCTATGCCGATTGCGGCCGCCGTTCACGAGGTCTGCCGCCTGACCCATGCGCAGGGCAAGCGGGTTTTCATCAACCAGTTTTATCGCATTGAAATGCTGAAAGGCGTGGACGGCGTGGGCCATGAAAACGATTACCTGCCCGCTCTTGGATACCTCACCCCCTTCCGGCCGGCCGCGGCGTGGAACATGCGAAAACCCTATCACGGCGACCTGCTGCAATTTGAATCGCAGCTCAAGCGGCGGCTGCAATTCGCCCTGTTTCCGCACATGATCGCGCACGAGTTCCAGATCTCGCAGCAGGAGCCGGACGCGCGCGCCGCCGACCTGCTGGAAATCTACGCCCCGCTCTTCGCCACGCTCGTCGGTAAGGAGCAGGTGCTGTTGCCCCATTGCGTCAGCGTGACCGGCGCGAACGACGTGAATCTCTTTCGCAACCCGGAGGGAAATTATGTTGCGCCCATCACGTCACGGACACGATTCCTTTCGCGCCGCGTCGCCTCCATTGAAAGCGTCACCCTGCGTCTGCACGTTCCTGATGGCGCAGAATTCAAGTGGGCGCACGTCTACTCTGCTGACGGCGAGCCCTATCGCGCCTCGCTGCGTTTCATTGATGGCGATTTGAAGGTGATGGTGGGCGAACACGGGACGGCCTCAATGGTGGTGGTGGGCAAAGGCCCTGAGCCGTTGTTGCCGGTGGCGGAAGCCGCCCGCCTCGCGCCGCTCCGCGACCGGCTGTTTGGGCCTGCTGCTTCAGGCACTGAAGCCATTTCGGCGCTGCCTGCAGGCATGGACGTGCGCGAGGCCGCAATCAAGATTGAAGGAACGCAGGTGGGCCAATGGGGTTCGGTAGGCGTCCTGGTGAATGGCAAGCCTGCCGGGGAGATCTCCAGCGCGTTTGGCACATTTCCACTCACGACCCCGCTTTCCCCTGCTCCTCCCACTGTGACCTTGACCCTTCCCGATGAAGGCATGTGGTTCGTCCCTCAACACCTTGAACTTGTGGCGCACGCGGCAGACGGCAAGAGTTATCGCATCGCGCAGTGGACGCCCAACGATGACGCCAGCGCCGGGGAACTTGCCGGCGATCTCACATTGCAAATGAAATGGTGCGCACCAGAGTGAATGAATCGGTTGGACGGACTCCGTTGTCAGTTGTCCGTGGTCAGTTGGCAGTTGGCCACACCGGGTGGTGGGGGCGAGGGGTTGGAATTGGGGTTAGGGATTAGGGGCTAGGGGTTAGGTTTATGGACTGCGGGTTGAAGCCCAGACTCACCTCGAAACGCCTGCGCCGGACAACGAACCACTGACGACTGACAACTGATGACTGACAACTGATGACTGACAACTGACATCCGTTCAATAGCCCGTTTTCCCCGCCTCGGTTATAATCATCTGAAGTCGTCTCAAGTTCGATAGAGGAGCGATCAACGTGCGCATTCGGAAGGCGGTCATCACGGCGGCAGGTGGGAATCAGCGGTCGCTTCCACTGCAAACCCTCATCCACGACGGCGCGGAAAAGTCCGTGCTCAGCATCCTGATTGAGCAGGCTCTTACCGCGAACATCGGTGAAATCTGCGTGGTGGTTTGGCCGGGTGATGAGGCGCGCTATGCTCAAGCCGCCGGCAATCTGGCCGGAGCGGTGCGCTTCGTGGCCCAGCAGCATCCGCCGCGGGGATACGGCCACGCCATCTATTGCGCCCGCGATTTTGTTGGCCAGGAACCGTTTCTGCACATGGTGGGCGATCACCTTTACGTCAGCGCGGGCAAGCCCGGCGTGCAGCGCCTGGTGGAACTGGCGGAAACCGAATCCTGCTCCGCCTCCGGGGTGCAGCCCACGCGCGAAAGCCTGCTTCCCCGCTTTGGCGCAGTGGCGGGGCGACGCGTCTCCGGACGAACAGGTGTTTACCGCGTGGAGACGGTCATCGAGAAGCCCACGCCCACTGAGGCGGAGCAGCGCCTGATGGTGCCGGGAATCCGCGCGGGTTACTATCTCTGTTTTTTTGGCACGCATGTTTTCACGCCCACCTTGCTCGACCTGCTGGGGCGCATGCTGGAGAGTGATCCCAACCGCACCGTGACGCTTTCCGCCGCACTCGCTGAACTTGCCCGCCAGGAGCAATACCTGGCGCTGGAGGACACCGGGCGGCGTTATGACCTTGGCGCGCGCTATGGACTTCTGACGGCGCAACTAGCCCTGGCACTGAACGGCCGCGACCGTGACGAGGTGCTGGCACATCTGCTTGAACTCCTGGCGGAACGTGAAATGACCACGCCGCCGGGGGCAAGTGAACCACAAGGGCGATAAAACCAGACAAGATCTCAAGTTTGCAATTGGGCCGCACACGGCGCGGAGAAGGTGTCTCACATGGGAACGATGCGGGGTGGCGGATTGGGCATGGGCGGGCACGCGGAGCGCACTTCGCCGCACGGCCGTAGCGCGCGCTTAGGCGTGGCGGATCTGCCCAAGCGCAAGCCCAATCTGAAGAAACTCTGGCCGCAGATCTGGAGCCTGGTGGCGCCGCGCAAGTGGCTGCTGGTCGCAGGAATGGGGTTGATGGCCATCAACCGCGTTGCCGGTTTGGTGTTGCCCTACACCTCCAAGCCGCTGCTCGATAAGGTGCTCTCAGGCGCGCATCCTCACCCCGAACTTCTGCCCCGCATCATCGCCGTGGTCTTCTCCGCCATGGTGGTGCAGGCCATCACTTCATTCTCCCTCACGCAATTGCTCTCCAAGGCCGGCCAACGGCTGATTGCGGAGATGCGCCGCCAGGTGCAGCGCCACGTGGGCCTGCTCTCCGTCTCCTATTACGATGAGAACCGCACGGGCACGCTGGTGGCGCGCATCATGACCGACGTTGAAGGCGTGCGCAACCTGGTGGGCACGGGCCTCGTTGATTTTGTCGGCGGATTGTTGACCGCGGTGCTGGCGTTTCTCTATCTCCTCCACCTGAGCGTCACCGTCACCCTGACCGTCTTCACCGTGATGGGCGCGTTCGTCTTTGTTCTTCAGTATGGATTCAAGATGATTCGCCCCATCTTCCGCGAGCGCGGCAAGATCAACGCGGAAGTCACCGGGCGTCTCACCGAATCCCTGGGCGGTGTGCGCGTCATCAAGGGCTATCACGCGGAGGATCGCGAGGCAGGCGTTTTCGCCGTCGGCGTGGAGCGGCTGCTGGACAATGTGATGAAGTCGCTCACCATGACCAGCGCCCTCAGCGCCGCGTCCATGACGGTCCTGGGCCTGGTTTCCTCCGTCGTCATGTGGCTGGGTGGGCATCGCGTGCTGGCCAACACGTGGACCGTTGGTGACTACTTCAGCTACAACATGTTTCTGGCCTTCATGATTGCGCCCGTCTTCCAGATTGTGAACATTGGCACGCAATTGACTGAGGCTTTTGCCGGCCTCGACCGCACCAATGAGATCATGTCCGAACTGGAAGAAAATCAGAGCCCCGAGCGCACGCTCAAGATGCCGCCCATTCACGGCACCGTGCGCTTTGAGGATGTGGAATTTGCCTACGACCCCGGCAAACCTGTGCTGCACGGTGTCAGCTTCCTGGCCGAGCCGGGAACGGTGACGGCGCTGGTGGGCTCCTCCGGTTCCGGCAAATCGACCATCATCAGCCTGCTCTGCGCATTCCACACGCCCACCAAGGGCCGCGTGGTTGTGGATGACATCGACCTCGCCCATGTGGATTTGAACACCTTCCGCGCGCAGTTGGGAGTTGTGCTTCAGGATTCGTTTCTCTTCGATGGCACGATTCGGGAGAACATTCTGTTCTCGCGCCCGAATGCCACCGAGGAGCAGTTTCTGTTTGCCTGCCGCACCGCGCGCGTGGACGAATTTGCGGAGCGCTACCCCGATGCCTATGACACCATTGTGGGCGAACGCGGCGTGAAGCTCTCCGGCGGCCAGCGGCAGCGGCTTTCCATTGCCCGCGCCCTGCTGGCGGAACCGCGCATCCTGATTCTTGATGAGGCCACCAGTTCGCTCGACTCGGAATCGGAAGCCATGATTCAAGCGGGGCTGAACCAATTGATGCAGGGCCGCACCACGTTCGTCATCGCGCATCGCCTCTCAACCATCCGCCGCGCCAACCAGATTCTGGTGGTGGAGCACGGACGCATTGTTGAGCGCGGCGATCACGCTCAGCTCTTTGCCCTGGGCGGCCGCTATTACGACCTCTACACCCGGCAGCACGGACTGGAAGCCAACCTGTTCCTCGCCCCCGGTGAGGGAGACGTAGTCCCGGCGCAATAGGCGGTCCTCTTCGTAGCGCCGACCTTCAGGTCGGCACCTTGGTTGGTGTTTGTGACGCCGACCTTTACATCGGCACATTTTCCCGCATCGCCAATGATGCTGACCTAAAGTGTTTAATGCCAAGACATACACTAAAGGTCAGCGCTGCATCATTGCAATCATGCCCCCTTGCTCATCGGCAGCTTGGAGAATCGTCCGTAGCGCGCAAAGCTTTTGCCCCCCAGAACGATCTGCCAGATGCCGAGGAACAGAAACATGCCAGCACCGCCGTTGCCGCCAAGCGTAATCCCGATGTTCCAAAGGCCGAGGATAATCAGGGCGATGCCGTCCACAATCAACCCCGGAGGAGATGGAGCTGCCGCAATCCAGACACCCTCAACCAGCAGGAAAAATCCGATAATGGCCAGTCCGGCGTTGAGCGGATTATCCTCCATGGTGGCGAAACCCATGCCAATGCCGACGATGCCGAAGACGATGCTCCCAATGCCGGCGGGCCTTAGGGTTTTGCACAGAAGCTTGTAGTTCGCAACTTTTTGCTGTTCCTCCAACTGGGCATTGGTGGCTTCCGTGAGTGGCTGCGCAGCCGCTGAGTCCCGCAGCCCAAGGACTTCATTGATTTCCGTGGCCATGGGCGCCTCCTATTTTTGATTTGAATACAGGGTGATGAAAAACAATAGGAACGTAGCTGACCCGAAGGTGTAGAGAGCGCTGAGGAGCACTCCCCCGGCACCATCATAAAGAACTCTTTCCAGTGGGGTGATGAAGTGGGCAATAAAACCCAGGGTGGTAAGAAGCAGATCCACCGCCGCGCCAATGATGGCAAGCAGAGTTGCTGTCTTTAGACTCATCGGAACTCTCCTGATCGGTTGCCGGACGTTTCGGTAGCCGGACAACCTTTCGCCAAACCGCGTCATTTGCGGAATGCCGCTGTCCTGGCATCAAGCCCGGCCGCGCTGGGGTATCGGGCAAAAAGGTGCCAGAGCGAAATTCTCAAACTACCTGCGGTGTAACGGATGCTCCATCAATCCGTTTGATGGGGAGAGAGGATAACACACTCCGCCAGGGGCTCAAAGCAGGTTGGCGCAACGCCGGAGATTTGTTGCGCGGGTCTCCCCACTCGCGCGGCAAAGTCAACATTCACCAACATGATTGATATGGGAATCCTGGCCGCGCGCGGGTGGGGACAATCGCGCGACAGTGCCAGTCACTGGACACCCTGCATTGCACCGGCAGGAACGGCCTCGCCACACTCTAGAGCGGTTCTGATTTAAATGGTCGCAGAGCGTGCGGGCATCCCGCCCGTGCCCGAGCATGGCCGGGACGGCCATGGCACGGCCCCGCGTGCGGCGATTGCCGCACTGTGAACGCTTCGTCCAAAACCGCTCCAGCTCGTCGCTCCAAACACTTGGTTTCAGCTTTGGATCCACTTTCCGGATTGGCAGGATTCCAGCATCGAACCAGCCTCTGGGGCTGGCATTCTGTGTGCGCTAGATGATGGTAAGGATGCCGATGGCAGGGTCTTCATTAAAACCAATTATTGCGTCGAAGTGCAGCCGGAGGGAGAATCCAATCTCGCTGGTTGAGCAATTGCCACGCCGGATCCAAATCACTTTAGGTGGAAAACCAAGTGCTTCACTCATCTCGCTGAAGTCAGCGTCCTGCGTCACGAGGGTGAATCCGTGCTCTTCCGCATAAACCCATATTACCGCGTCGGAGGACTGACCCATGCCATTGGGGTATACATGGGAAGAGCCAGGGTAAAGGTCAGAAAGAAGCTGGACAAGCCGCGGCGATAGGTTTTGGTCGAAGAGGAGCTTCAACCTTTCACAACCAATTGTTGGCGCTCCCGGTCGGCCGCGTAGCTGAGGCAGGCAAGGATGTCCACTTCCGTCAGGTAGGGAAAATCCGCCAGGATTTCCTGATGGGTCATGCCAGAGGCGAGATACGAAAGAACATCATATACGGTAATTCGCATCCCTCTCACGCAGGGCCTCCCCCCACGCTTGCCGGGCTCGATCGTAATGATGTCTTGATATTTCATTTCGCCAGTATACGCGCCAAATGCCGCCTTTTTCAAGCCACCTGTGCGGTTCCCTTTCGCGTGGGGGTTCTAGATTAACCAACGAACTTCTGACTCAGGACACTAGCTCGTCGCTCCACACTTGGTTGCAGTTATGTTGTCCCCGGCCCTTCGTGCATGGGCGGCCGATGTTCCAACTTCGGCACTGGCGTTGCCATGGAGGGAGCTGCATCGATGGTTGCGCGGTCCAGGTCCACGGTTCCCAGGCGGCCTCCCTCATCGGTTTCCACGGCAACCCGCACGCTTTGGGTTTTGTTGGGAACGCGCAGGGTCAATTTCGCGGTTGACTCAACCATGGCCAGCCGCTTTGGATCCTGTGTATCCGCGGTCAGAATCACGCCAACAACATTCGAGGCCAGAAGGTCCCGGCGGCCCGTTAAGCTCACTGCTGCCATGGTCAGGGTTGCCGTACTCTTCCCGTTGGCAGCCGCGTGCCACTGAATGTTTCTTGCCTCAAGCTGTAATGTCAGGTCCACGGTGCCTGTGTCCGGGTGTTGTACGATTCCCGACACTTTCACATTCAATCCCACAAAAGGCAGGGCTGACTGGGCGGCATCGAAGAGGGCGGTTCTCGTCTCCCTGCGAAAATCAGCGGGCGCGCTCTTGTCCTGCGCGTAGTAGCCGTCCTTGGTAAAGGCCCGCAGGTTGGGATCGCGCAGGGTCACGTGAATGCGCCGGAATTTTCCATTGGCCGGACCATCGGGCGGCCGGTAAGTGAGCGTGTAATATTCCGCACCCATCCGCTGGGCTTGCCTGATGCCGGCGCCCACGTCGTTGCAATTGTAGAAGAGCTTGCCGCCAGTCTCATTCACAAACACGCCAAAATTGATGTCACTCTCAAAAGGATCGCCCTTGGTGGCGCCGCTGTAGGAGTCCATCTCGCTGAGCTGCCTGCCCTCGAGGCTCAGGTCCGCCTGGCTCAGGGTCCTCTCTTTCGGATTGGCCTCCAGCCGGGGGTAAATAACAAAGAGGGTGATGCGCGCATCCACCAGGAAATTGACCGTTTCGCGAACCAGGCGCTTGAGTTGGACGACCGAGTCCCCGGTAAAATCGGGCGTCCAGAGGCCGGACCCTCCGTGGCCGACCCGGATGATGTTCTTGCGTCCTGGAACGCCTTTATTTTGCAGAGCAATCTGCTGCAACGCATCGTAGGATTGTGCCGTCCTCTCATAGAGCCACGCCAGCCCGCCAATTTGCAACTTGAAGGGTTGCGCGGGGGGGATATGATCCAGGGCGTAAAGCAGCTCGTCCCGGTTTCGTGTGTAACCTTGTTGCAACTCCAGCCGCAGGTTGCCGAGCACCATCAATGCGGCGGGAGATTCCAATTGCGGTGGTTGCGCCGCCAGATACTTTCGAATCTCATGGCGGATATAGTCAAAGTCCGCAAAGCTTGAATTCAGCAGATCGAGCACGAGGATCGTTACCGGAGCATTTCCCCCGGAATTTGAATCTTCGCTGCCCACCTCCATCACGTGCGCCTCAGGCGCTTCAAAGGAGAGTATCTGTTGCGGATTCTTGTCCTGGACGATCGTGAAATCGGCCTGGGTGAGCCCGTTCACTACCGGACTCCCATTCTTGTCCAGCACCGTGACATCAAGAAAGACGACGCGTGATGCAACCTGAAGGGCCGGCTTGGCGGAAGGGCTCGGCGGCCCCTGTGCCATCAAGCTTTGAACGGGAATGAACGTGAGCAGCAAACCCACGAATTGAAGGATACGGGAAGATGGCATGAGCGCCCCCACCAAGGCGGGTTCGAGATGGTTACCGCTTCCTGGCAATCCAACCGGCGCAAGTATATCATCCGCCACCCGCTGCGAATCTCAATATCATCAAGGTCAATTTCTGAGACTGGGGCATGCGGCGATTTGGGAGCACGAAACCCGGCTAGGCCCCGTCAATCCAACTTTCATACCGACGAGACGCTCGAGGCCTGGCAGCGCCTGTCAAACCGACATTTTGGCCGACCGCCTCGCGGGCCTGCAATCTTTGCGGCGCGGGTTTGCCTCAAATCAGGCGAACGGATACAAATCGGTTGCGTCCCGCAACGTTATTCCGCTATTTAAGGTAAGATTGTGTGGCGGAGAGGATCGTGCGACGGCGCCTCATGTTCTGCCGGAGTTCGGCGTGCTTGCGGGCTGCGAAAATTGGGATCGGGGGGTAGGGCCATTTCCGTCAAGATCCGGTAGGCGTACAGTTTGACGTCTAGGCGGATTTATGCCGCCATCGACTTCGAAGGCGGCGGAATTTATCCCGATTTGGTCGGGACGCCGACGACTGGCGAGGTAAACTCACCGCTACAGTTTCGAACCGTGCCGCTCCGCCAATATGTCTGAAAAAGGCCAGGGGAGCAAGAAATTCACCTTGGAGCCGTTTACCCGACATTTTGTCGCCGCACGAGGCAGCAACACGGGTCATAATTCCCCAAGTTTGGAATAGCCACAATGCGGTGGGGGGGAAAGCCCAAATTTTGGGAAAATTTTAAAGAAAATTTCGCTGCGATGAAAAATGCAACAGATTGCGCCCGTAATAATCGCGCCAAACGACGCCGGTCGGAATACCGACGAAGGGCCGGCTAAAGTCCGGCCGGACGATTGCTGATTTAAGACCTTGAGGGAGCAAGACGTGAGTCTGCTGACGGATGTCATTACTGCTCGCGATGCGGAGACCCGCAATCGCTCGTTGGACGCTTTGTGCCGGGGTCTGACGCAGGAGGAACTCCTGCGCGAGTGCGACGCGCTTGACCGTTTCCGCCGCTCAAGCGACAACCTCTATGAGCGCGTGCGGGCGCTGTTTTTCCTTTACGCCATCCATCGTTTCCACATTCCTTCGCGGCCATTTGCCGCCTCGCGCGCCTTGATTCCCTTCTCCGGCTACACCAACCTTTTAAAGCGCCGGTTTGAAGAAGCCATCGATATCTTTCTCTCCGCCCAAACTGCCTCAGGACCCAGCCAGGCGCTTTCAAGCGCACTCGCGGCGGGCTATCGGTCACTCGGGTTTCAAACGTTGGCCGACCAGGTTCGGCGCAGTGTGCGCAGTGTGCGCGGCAATCAGTGGATGTTCAGGGCCGCCCATCCTGAAGACGCCCCCTTGCGCATTCGCCCTGAACTGATGCAGCGCGCACCACAGGACGGACTCTTCCCCGTCCTGCGGGAAGCCACACCGGTGCGCATGGACCTGAGCCACAGCGGGTGGAGCGACATCTTCTTTCTGGGGATGGACTACCCCGAAGGTGCGCGCGTCCTGAACGTCTCGATTGATCTCAGTGTCAGCAGCGCCGTGGCTCCCAAGCCTCCCGTGGAAGCGTGGTTCCGCGTTATCGACCAACCTGTATTGCGCCTCGTCAGCGTTGACCTTCAGACCAGCGCCGAACTCACCTCCATTGCCGAGGTTTTCGATTTTGCCCACGACTACCTGGGATTGCTAAAAGCCGCAGTGATCGCTTCCGGCATCGTGCCTCCGGGCATGGAGGGCGCAACTCAGCCGCTGGCCGAGGTTCTGACTCACCTGACGGGCCGGGCCGGCCTCGGCATCGAGATCGTTAGTAAAGTGAATGACATTCCCCGCGGCTCGCGACTGGCGGTCTCCACCAACTTGCTGGCCTGCCTCATTTCGCTTTGCATGCGGGCGACAAATCAGATTCGCACACTTACGGGCGGCCTGGCGGAAGACGATCGGCGGCTCGTTGCCGCGCGCGCCATCCTGGGCGAGTGGCTGGGCGGCTCGGGGGGCGGCTGGCAGGATTCCGGCGGCGTCTGGCCCGGAATCAAGCTGATCCACGGCGTCCTGGCGCAGGAAGGCGACCCCGAATTCGGCATCAGCCGCGGCCGCCTGCTGCCCAATCACGAGATTCTTGGCGGCGATCAGGTGTCCGCCCAAACCCGCGAACAATTGCAGCAGAGTTTGGTGCTGGTGCATGGCGGCATGGCGCAGGATGTTGGTCCGATTCTGGAGATGGTGACGGAGAAATACCTGCTACGCTCGGAAAAAGAGTGGCTGGGGCGCGTGGAAGCAGGCAATCTCTTTGACGACATCATTGCCCGCTTGACGAGCGGAGACATTCGCGGCCTCGGCGCATCAACTGAACGAAACTTTAACGGCCCGATTCAGACCATCATCCCCTGGGCGGGTAATTTGTATACCGACACGCTGATCCGCCGCGTTCGGGCGGAAATGGGCGCGGACTTCTGGGGATTCTGGATGCTCGGTGGCATGTCGGGCGGCGGCATGGGCTTTATCTTCGCTCCCGAGGCGAAGGCTAATGGGCAGAAGCGCCTGCAATCCATCATGAGCGAGACTAAGCGGGCCATGGAACACGCCGCTCCGTTTGCCATGGAACCCGTGGTCTACGACTTTGCCATCAACGAAAAGGGCACGCAAGCGGTTCTGCTGGAAGATGAAGCCGCGCTCATGCCCGCCGGTTACTACCAGATGATCGTGCCCGGCCTGTTGCGTATGGAATCACGCCGCCTTACGCCCTTGCGCCGCGCTGAGCTGGAACAATTCACATCGGCCTGCCAGACCGTGCCGGAATTCCAGGACATGGTGCAGCGCGTTTTTGAACACCTGATTCCCCAAAGCCCGCAAAAGGCCGACCGCACCCAGAGCCTTGACGCGCTGCTGGAGGCCTATGGCTTCGACCGCGTGGAGCATGAACAGATTCAGGCGGACCTGCGCAACGGGCGTGTGGGACTGGCGCAGAACCGCCTTCCCATCACCAGCCGCATCACCGACGTGGGCGCGGACGACCTTTTTGACGCCACCAGTGAAGTCGCGCCGAAATACCAGGAGATCGGCAGCTATGCGCTGAAATCGGGCATGGTGGCCGTGGTTTCCTTTGCCGGGGGAGCAGGCAGCCGCTGGACCAAGGGCGCGGGCACCGTCAAGGCACTGAACCCGTTCTGCCGCCTGGGGGGCAAACACCGCAGCTTTGTCGAAACCCACCTAGCCCACAGCCGACGAACCGGCCGCCTGTTTGGGACCGCCCTTCCCCACGTCATCACCTCAAGCTACCTGACGCATGCAGCCATTGAATCGCACCTGCATGCCGTCGGGAATTATGGTTACGCGGGACCGCTGATGATTTCGCCCGGACGCTCCATCGGACTGCGTTTCATTCCGATGGAAAGAGACTTACGCTTCGCGTGGGAGGAATTGCCGCAACAGATGCTCGATGAACAGGCGCAGAAAGTGCGTGACAGCCTGCGCGCCACCCTGATCGGATGGGCGCGGCAGATGGGTGAAGGCTCAAGTTACACCGATAATTTGCCGATGCAGTGTTTGCACCCGGTGGGCCACTGGTATGAAGTGCCGAATATGCTGCGCAACGGCACCCTGCTGCGGCTGTTCAAAGAGCGGCCGAATCTGAAGTATTTGATGGTGCATAACATTGACACCGTGGGTGCTGACGTCGCCCCCGGCCTGCTCGGCTACCACATTGCCGAGGGGGCCGCCATGACCACGGAGGTCATCGCTCGTCAACTGGAAGACCGGGGCGGTGGGGTGGCCCGCATTGATGGACGGGTCCGCCTGATCGAGGGGCTCGCCCTGCCCAACGAAGAGATTGAATCGATGCTCACGTGGTACAACAGCGCCACGTATTGGATCGACGTGGATCAGATCCTCGTGCTGTTCGGGCTGACTCGCGATGATTTGTCAAACCTTGAGCAGGTGAATACAGCAGTACGCACCCTGGCGCAACGCATGGTGGCCTACATAACGCTGAAGGACGTCAAAAAGCGCTGGGGAAAGGGTCAGGAAGATGTGATGCCCGTGGCGCAGTTTGAAAAGCTGTGGGGCGATATGACCAGCCTTCCGGAATTCCCCACCCGGTTTGTTGCTGTTCCTCGCAAGCGCGGACAGCAACTGAAAGAGCCCGCGCAACTGGATGGCTGGCTGCGCGATGGTTCGGCGGCTTATGTAGAATCCCTGTGCGAATGGGAAGACTGATCTCCTCTCATTATCCCCTCAAGTTTTAGCCCCCACTGCCGATGAGTGAGGCGGGAGCACTGCGGCGCCGCGCTGTGGCGCGTCACGGCAGATCCCGATTTCATTCAGTATTTCCCAGGTGCCCCACCCGAGAGCGGAAAGGATCGGCGCGCGATGATTTCCATCAAGAAGTATTTGGACCTGGACTCGAGTGAGCTGAACAAGTACCGCCCACCGAGCCCGGAAGAACTGGCGGCATCGACTCTGGAGGCCTACCGCGGGGCGTTGGCCGCGATGGGAAATTGCGGGTTGCGCGCATGTCCACCGCTGGGCCCAGGCCTTCAGCACAGCCTGATGCTGCTGGTTGAATGCCTTGCCAAAACGGTGACGCCTCCACTCATCAAGCAGACGGAGGGGCAGGTGGAGCAGCAGCTCCAGGAGTGGGGTGAGCATACGGCGGAGTACTTCCAGCAGCGGGCCGGCGACGTGAAGGAGATCCTGATGACGCTGGCGCACGCGGCGGAGTCCGTGGCGGAGCGCGATAAGCGCTACACCGTGCAGTTCGGCGAGTTCACCAAGCGCCTCCAGGCGCTCGCCAACCTTGAAGACCTGCCGCAAATCCGGGCGGCAATTGTGCGCGGAGCCAAGGACCTGAAGACCTGCGTGGATAAGATGGAGCAGGATGGCCGCGAATCCGTGGCGACGCTGCGGACGAAGGTGGCAACCTATCAATCAAAACTGGAAGAGGCGGAGCAGCGGGCCTCACATGACGCCTTGACCGGGCTCGACAATCGCCAGGGAGTGGAAACCAAACTTCAGCGCCGCATCGATGCTCAAAAGCCTTTTTGCGTGGTGATGCTCGACCTCAATGGATTCAAGCAGGTCAATGACACCTATGGCCACGAGGCGGGTGACGATCTACTGAAGCAATTCTCCGCTGAGTTGCGCTCAGCTTCGCGAGCGACGGACGCGGTGGGCCGCTGGGGCGGTGATGAATTCGTCGTCATCCTCGATGGCAATCGGGCGGAGGCACAATCGCACGTGGAGCGCATGCAGAAGTGGGTGCTGGGAAGTTACACTCTTCATCTCGGTGCAGAAGGGCCGAAGATAGAGATGAACGCGGCGCTGGGCCTGGTGGAGTGGCAAGCAGGCGAGAGCATCAAGCAGGTTCTTTCGCGCGCTGATGCCCTGATGTACAGGCAAAAGACGGAAATGCACAAAAACCCGGGAGCGCAACGGGGAACACGAACGAACTGACTCACGTTGGGATCGCGCGGAAAGGTGGCGCTGCTGGAAATAAGATCGACAAAGGTATATATGAGGGTCGGAAGAGCACCGGAAGAAAGTAAGGACCGCTCAATCCCCTAAGGCTCAAGCATATCCCGCACTCTTTGCCGCAACGTCTCCGTGGAGGATGATGTTTGCCCGGAGGACGTGCTCAGCCCGCGCGTGCCCCGGAACAGTACCTCGTCGCCGTAGCCCGGAAGGACGAGTCCCGCGGGCAGGTCGCCCAAATCGAGCAGGTTCCCTCCGGTGAGCATGCACGCGCGTTGCATGACGCTCTCCAGCTCATCGACGTTGCCCGGCCACGAATGCGCCAGCAGGACGGCTTCCGCTCCCCGGGAGATGTGCCGGGCGGCCTTTCCATAACGAGCGCCGAATTGCGTCAGAAAGAGGCGGGCCAGCAGCAGGACGTCATCGCCCCGGTCGCGCAATGGTGGAAGGTATATCTGGACAACACTCAGGCGGTACCAGAGGTCGGCGCGGAACTTTCCGGCCTGGGACTGCGCCTGCAAGTCGCGGCTGGTGGACGCAATCACGCGCAGGTCTTGCGGAATACCCACGGGAGCACCCTGGTTGCCGGCCTCGATCTGATCCAGTAGGCGCACTAGACTGAGTTGCGCCGCGCTGCTCAGATCTCCGACCTCGTCGAGGAATACGGTGCCGCTCATCTCCGATTGGAGCAGCTCCCGCTCGCCCACAACCGCGCCGCTGAGCAAGGCGGCGGGCGACTCGGCAACCTGAAGTTCGGCAAGTTTTTCCGGCAGGACGTCGCTCTTGAAAGTGGCAAAACGATGTTCCTGCCCAAGGCTGAGGTTGTGGAGTGCCCGCGCCACGGCCTTTCTGCCGCTGCCCGGCTCACCGATAACCAGGGCCGTGCGGAAGTGCGGAGCCACGCGCCGGATGAGGTCAAAAACCTCCAGCATGCGGGGGCAATGCCCCACAATTCCTTCAAGGCTGGAAACATGCGCAAGTTCCCGCTCCAGGTTGCGGGTTCTTTCCTCCTGCGACAAAAGGGTGCGAACGCGGCTGACCAATTCCTGCAACTTCTCTGCCGAGACCGGCTTGCAGACATAGTCGATGGCGCCTTGCTGGATGGCCTTGATGGCCGTGTCAATGGCGTAGTTGCCCGTAATCATGACCACGCGAGTCTGCGGGTCGCGACTCTTGATCTGGTTGAGCAGGTCCATGCCATTGATCTCAGGCATGGTCAAATCCAGAATCACCAGGTTGGGATTATGCGCAGCGATCAAGTCCAGCGCCTGCTTGGGGTCAGTGGAGCTCACAAGCTGGACGCCAAGTGCGCCGAGGGCTGCCTGGTAAAAGCCCAAAATTCCCGGATCGTCGTCAATGGCGAGGATCACCAGTGAGGATTGGTCCCCATTGGGGATTTGCGGAATCGAATTCTGGGGCGCGGAGTCGCCCGCGTCAGTATTGGGTTCGCCCATCGGTGTCACCTCCGTTCAGAGAATCCGCTGTAAAGCATTGGCGTTGGCTGAACGAGCCAGATGAAGACTCATTCCGGGCAAAATCCTTGGATTATGTGACCCGGCTCAAGGAGGAGCGTTCTGCGCTTTCTGAATTGGTCCATCAAGTGCCACCCCGCCCCATGCCCACCAGCCCATGGACGGAAAGTCTAACATAATGGAACAATAACTAATCGACAAAGACTTTTTGAGGAACGATTCGCCACAGGATTCGATTATCGCCTTTGCTTTTTATGGATTGAAACGGCCGTGGAATCTTGTTCAAGCAGCCAGGGAAGGTCAGCAATTTTGTCAAACAATTTGATGCTGGAAAGCCGGCAATAATCAGATTAAATTCTCTGCCTTGCCGCCACCCCGCCAAGGCCATCTTCAACCTGGGGGCGCCCGGGCGGAACAACACCTTCCGACGTTGGATCTGTTCAGGAGCGGAATCACTTGCGGCCACCTGCCCTTGAAGGCAATCATGCCGGACAAGCACTTTATTTTCTTATAAATAAGGCCATAAACAGATTAAGTCGCTTGTTTTCCATGAGTTCTCAGCTTTCCGTTTTTTGATTTGCGCCTGACCATTGTTTTCAATAACTTCTTGGCTTCGTTCGGGTTGGCAAATGGCCTTTCGGGCGTTGCGCCGCTTCAGTGGGCGGGAAAATTTGAGGTCTTGTAATACCATACGGGCATGGCAACGCCTGAGGCTGACACTCTTTTAAGAGTATACACGATAGGCTATGATTTGTCAAGAGACAGCATGTCCGAACCGTGGCTTAATTTGCGCAGAAGGAGGGCTTCAACGCGTTTCACACAGAGGTCACGGAGGGCAAATCCTTGACCACAGAGAACACAGAGCGGTTCCCGGCTTTTCTGCGGGGCATCTGTGATTCAATCTCTGTGCCCTCGGTGTCCATGGCGGTGGCGTAATCGGATGTCAGCCCCGTTGTGGAAAGGAACCAATTTCGCCAGTTGGGTGGGATCAACTTCGGACAATATGCTCCCCATTGGCAACACAAAACCTTGCCGCCCCCACTGGTGCAGCCTTCCGTTGCCAAATTGTATTCCCTTGCGAATCGGCACGGGCACACGCGGGAATCGGCGCATCGATGATTCTCCGCAGATGATGATCCAAAGGCAACCGGTGGCTCATTGAATTGTGAAAAGGCTGGGAGGCACCTCGCTGCCGGCTTCTGGATTGTAGTAATCGTACAGTACCGACGGAGCAGAATTTGCCCTTTCGGCGAAGCGCGGGCGGAAGGCAAATTTGAATTCCGAGCCGCCCGCCTGAGGCCAGAGGTAGAACACCACGCGGTCCGGCATCACTTCGTAGCGGCCGATGCCCGTCTTAAAATCTTCCGCGGCGTGCTGCAGCGACTCGCGGTCGACCTCCGAGCCCGGCGGCAGGCCGATTTCCGCCAGTAACATCCCGTACCCATGGAATCCCACGCGCTCGGCCGAGACGTGGCAGCTGATGACATCACCCACCTTGGCCTGCGTTGAGGTGTAATCTACCGCCAGGCGCAATCCACTCGAATCGCCCGTGGAAGCAAGGCGCGTGGCTTCACGGGTCTTGGATTCCGTCGCTTGCTTCCACGGCTCGTAGTGCGTGCCAACCATCGCCACCCACGCCGAAGACGAACTTTCCGGCGGGCGAATCTCAATGCGATTGCGGCCGGGCACGATGAACGGGCTGAGGTTGAGTTCCACCGGCCCCGCGGGCTGATCGGGCGGCGGCAGTATGAGCTTGCCGGCGGCGCGGCCATTCACCATCACCTCCGCCGGGCTGGCGGAAACAATCTGCGGCTCTGGTTCCAATCTCTTCGCGCGGTCACACGCGATTAACGTCAGCGTTTGCAGCACGTTGACGGTGGCCTGCGTGGAATACCAGATGCCGTAGCGGTCCTTTTGGGTAAACAGGAAGAGCAGCCCCTGGTCAATCAGATTCTGGTCCTCCGTGCTTCGTGGCGTTGCCTGCGAGGCGCGCGACAAGGCTTGAACCACCAGGGCGGTGGTTTCAATGCGGCCAGCCTGCCCCCAGCCATAAAAGGGCGTATTGGTTTCGAGCGCCCAGTACGTTCCCCGCGTTTCCGGGTGGGCGAGGGTGCGCAACCGCTTCAGCCCCCCGGCGGCAGCCGGATCGTGTTCCGCCATCGCCGCCAAGGTGTAAGCGACGATCAGGTAAGGCTCGTCGATTTCATCCACCTTCGGCCGCAGATAGTTGAGCGCGGCCGCCACCGGGTTACGCGCAGCGGGATGGGTTTGCGAGGCAGGCGTGGTGGAGTCAGCCGGCAATGCGGCCAATACTTGCGCGACGTATGCGGTGAGCAGTGAGCTCTGCCGGATGTTCTCCTGGCTTGAATACCAGAGGTGAGCCGGCCAGCGGCCGTCCTTTTGTTGCTCTTTCTCCAGCCACCTCCGGGCGGAATGTTCCACCGCCACGTCCACCGGGATGAAGGCTGAGGCATCGGCGAGGAAGCGCAGGGCGTAGGCCGTCAGCGCCACATCAGGGTCGCCGTGCCCCCAGTAGTTGAAGCCTCCGCCGGCCGTCTGATTGGCGAGTAGACGGTCATAGCCCAATTGCAGGTAACCGCGCGCCCTGGCTTCGAGCGCGGGATCGGCATGGCCGGCCAGTTTGTAATACTGGAGCAACAACAAGCTGGGATACGTTGACGAGATGATCTGTTCGGTGCAGCCGTCGGGCCGCGCCAACATGCCTTCAATCGCGGCGATGACGTGCGCCATGAGGTTGGGATAAATCGCGATGCGCGCCTCCGCCGAGCCCGGAATGGCCGCCTTGGGAACCATGAACGCCAGCGAAGCCGACTTGCCCACCAATTGATTCTGCGTCTCGGTGATCTCCTGGCCGTCCGGATGGACGGAAACCTTGCGCTCAATGGCGTCACTCGCATCGCTGCCCATGGCAGTGACGCGCTGCCGGCCGTCGGCGACCTTCTTCGTCGCCTGGAAGGAGAAGATTTGCGTGGCCGATTCACCCGCCGCAATCTGGATGTGCTGTTTGGCGGGTGAAAGCAGGCTGAACCAATCGGCGGGCGCGATTTCCAAGTCGAGCGCCACCGCCTTATCGAGATAATTCCGCGCCACCACCGGCAGCGCAATTTCATCGCCCTGCGTCAGCACGGGGGGCGGGTCAAGCTGCAAAAAGAACGGTTGAAAGGCGCGAAATTCCTTTTCCGCCGTGCCGATTTCACCGTCCTCGGTTGAGCCGATCACGGACATCTCCCATGTCGTGATGTTGTCGGCCAGGTTGAATTTCAATTGCGCGCGGCCGTTCCGGTCGGTGATCAGTTCAGGCTGCCAAACCAGCGTTTCGGGAAAATACTGGCGCAGGCGCGGGGTCTCGCCGAGTATTCCTCCCATGGTTCCGCCTGCAACGCCTCCCACGACTCTTCCAAACCTCTGGGAAGGTGGCGGCGGTGGAGGCGGTGCAGACACTACCGATAATTCGCTGGAAGTCTCCGCCTGCAGGCTCGACGCGACGGCTTCCACCGTCACCGTCTGCGTCATGGTACCCACGGCAAGCGTTACATCGAGATTTGTCTCCTGCTCAGCAAGCACCGGGACTTCATCCACCGTGCTCGTCACGAAGCCGAGCATCGTAAAGATAAGCTTGTAGTGTCCGGGCGAAAGCTCGTGGAAGCTGAAAGTTCCGTCCTTCCCTGTTCGGGTGGTCAACGTTTTCGAATCTGGCCCCAGCGTGGCATGGACCACGGCATTCGGAATGACGGCGCCGGACTGGTCCGTCACCGTGCCACTGATCGCCCCGGCCCCGTGAATAAACGCGGGCGAACGCAGAGGCACTGGTCGCAGATTGCTGCCTGACTGCTCTGAAACCGCCTGGTCAATCCGCGCCATGACAAAGTCATCCCCCGTGTCTTGCTTCCCGTCCGGCCCGGCGCTGTGCAAAGTGATGTTTACAATTCTGCTGGTGACCGGCGTAATCTGCTCGCGGGGACCCGGAGCGCCAGGACTGATTCGCACCGTGATGCGGTCAGAGTATTGCGCCTCCGTTCCAAAGGTCACGTAATAAGGGTCACCCCAGGCGTCACGGAGGCCGCGCCAGTCAAGGCCCGCGTGGCTCAGCGCGGTTGCAAACGTCGCTTCATCCTGCGGGAAGACTCCGGTTTCGGCCACATACTTGGTGATGGCTGCGTCAATCCTGGCGCGGAATGGGGCGGAATAATCGGTCAGGATGTTCCAGACGGCAAAGTCGTCCCGTGGATACTGATCCGGATTCTCAAAGCGCTTGTTGGGACCAGAGCTTTCCACCGTACACGTATAAGATGTTCGGTCGATGCCGAAGTCGAAGCGGTACGGCTGGCCCCATTTGTCGCGGAGCGAGTAAACGTCCAAGCCGTGCTTGCGGGCTTCCACTTGCAAAGTCTGGAGGTCGCGAATGTAGCCCCCCGTTCGGCGATGGTGGTCCTCGAAAGTGCGTTGAAGAACGTCTCCCTGGGGGCGGAAATAGGCCCAATGGAGTTCGAGAGCCTGAAAATCGTCGTCGGTCCCAAACTCCTTGTCCGGCCCGGCGCTCTTGAAGTCGATGGAGTCCCAGGCTTCGCGGACCAGAAACTCCGTGCGATACGGAATTCCCCACGGGTCAAGAGTGGCGTCAAGGTTCAAGCCCGCTTGCGACAGAAAACGGCGCAGGGCTGCCTCATCCTTGGGATATTCCTGCGTGTGTTGGTAGCGCCGATCAAGTGCGGCCTTGAGGGGTTTGAACTCGGGGTTGATAGTCTTTGCAAACAGCTCGTCCAAGTTGGGCGCTCGGGACGATGCGTCGAGAAAAACCGGCTCCACCGTTGCCCCGCCGTTGGCCAGCATTACTTCAGCAACCAGGTCGAGGCCCTCGGGAACAGGTTTGGAGAAGTCCAGAGCATCAAGGTCGTCGCGCGTCACTCCCCCGGCCGGCTCGAAATATGAATAGGGGCGATAATAGAAGCCATAGTAGCCGCTGAAATCCTGGTCAGTACGTGCCCGCTCTGCCACCGCTTTGTCAAATACCACGACACCCAGATCACTCTCCACGGATTGATCGTTGGGGCCGGTGACGGCAAAGTCGGCCTGTGCAGAACCACCCGGCCGGTAGGTGTCGCGATCCAGGGCGACTTGAACATTCAGCCCGTGGCGGCGCGGAAACAGGACCGTACGCTGGGCCTGGTTCTCCCAGTATTCCCCCTTGAAAACCTGCTGTGTTTGAAGGACAAACGCTTGGACGCTTACTTCGCCTCCGAATGCCGGCTGATAAGGGAAATGGACCGAAGCACGCCCATTCGTCAACTCGACCTGCTGTGATTGGACAACGCCCGCCGCTGTTGCCACGTTCACCTGTACCATACCGCTGAGGAAATTGGCGGCAACCTGCGCGTCGATAGGCTCGCCGTCGCGGTAAAGCGTTTTGTCCGTCTCCACGCGCAGCGCCTTGTCGTCGGTCGAACTCGAGGGGAAATAGTGTTGTTGGCCCGCGCGCCGCTCAGTGTCCCGGGCACTAAGCGTAAGCTGGAATGAATCGGACTCGTCGTGGCCGGGACGGAGTTCGAGCCCGCTGACCTTGGCGAGTCCGTAGTGACTGGTGTGAGCCGTGGCGATCAGCTTACCCGGGTCCGGCACTTCCTTACGGGTTGGCCGTGCAGGTTCGAAGAGTCCGCGCAGCTCCACCTCGCACTCGGCCGGGGAACCATCCGCGTAGGTAGTTGAAACGTAGAGCGTGGTGGGAAGATTCCAGGACGGTTCCCTCGTCGATCCAACGAGGTAAACGTGAATGGGCTCCTTCGTGGCGCGCAGGTCAAACCGGCGTTGTTCGGTGCGGCCCGTGCTGGGATCGGTGACGGAGGCGGTGTAGCGCACGTCCACATAGCGCGCGTCGGCGTTTTCTTTCTCCGCCAACTGCTTTTGTGCGGCTTGGAGGTCAAGGAGAACGGTGTATGCCCCTTTTTCATCCGCCACGCCCTCGTACTTCGGGCCCGCCTTCACATCGAACTTCTGCGTTGCGTTGTTCCAGGTTCGCTCGTCGGCGCCAAACACTTTTACTCGTCCGTGCGGCACCGGCTTGCCAAACAGGTAATCTCCATGCACCTCCACGCGAGCGTCCTGACCGGGCAGGTAGTAGGCACGATCGGGTTTCACACTGACTGTGAACTGCGGCAACTCATAGCGGCTGATGCGGATGGAAGCACTTCCTGAATAATCGGATTGGTCTTCCTGCCCGCCGCGCACTTCGATCCGGTAGGTTCCCAACCCTTGGTGCCCCGGGATGGTCCAGTCCGCGTGGGCCACACCGAAACGCGAGGTGGTGGGGTTGCTCTCATAAACTATTCCTGCCGACGGTGCTTGGATCCTTACGAGAACCTTGGCACCCGCCAGTGCACGGCCCGAACCGTTGCGCACCAGCGTGCGCACGTGCACCACCTGGCCGGGTTGATACAGCGGTTTGTCGGTGGTGATGAGGACATTGGGTCGAGCCGCGTCAAAGCCCTGCTCCGCTTCCTGCTCGTAGCCACCCAAGTGGCCCTCAATGTTCAATTTCCCATCGCGGTCCAGGTCGGCACGCGAAACATCGACGTGCAGCGTGGCGAAACCTCGGGCGTCCGTCGGCGCCTGGACAACGATGGGCCATTCTGCCTCGTTGCTATCATCAAACGTAACCGAGGCTTGGAGATTCACGCCTTCCACCGGCGCGCCGTTGATCGGATGCGTGGCCCGGACCAGCGCCTGGTAGCCGCGCTGATTCGCGTCCATTCGCCAGGCGGCGATTTCCAGGTTGAAGGCGTTCTGAAGCAGGTTGCCCACCGGCAGGATGCCCTGGGCGAGCGTGGTGGCGGCTGGATGCGCGGCGGTAAGGCGATACCGCACGCGATACCAAAGCAACTTATCCGCCCATTCGCTGCGCGCCTCTTTGGGGCCTGGACCGGGCACACTGAGAGTCATCGGCAGCAAAGCGGTTGCAGGTTCGACTTGAATTGCCTTCACAAGGTGGCCTACGACCGTGTTTTCGGGGTCCAGCAAATCCATTTCGCAACGGACAGGCTGAACCCCGGCGGATGGGCTGACGACCGCCAGCGCAACGTCAAGGCCATGCTCCCCGAGTGAAATGCGGGTGGCTGCTTCGTCGACCTGCAAGCGGAAGTCGGGCGTGACCCCACGACACGGTTCAAGAAAGGCTGAACAACATAACACGGGCAGCAATAGCCAGCCGAGCCGGAAATAGCGTCTGCTCATGGGTTCGGGTCTTGTGGTAGGTGTTTCTGCGAAGGTTCCGTCCTTGTTTTTGATCATCGAGTTGGCTGTTCTAGAAGCGCGATTTGGACTATCGCAAGCGCCGTCGCCATCCCGGGCTGTTCCCTTGGATTCGGCGGGAACCGTGGGCGTTGGCTTGTCCGGCGCTGATTCATCTTGAAACGCCCAACATATCGTCGCCAATTACCCCTGGTGCTCTACCGGCATTTCAATTGACCCGTACCATACGCTCAATTAATTCCGAATGCAAAGGTCAGAAGCCGGTCCAGTTTGCCGGAGAATCCGGAAGAAGCAGGGTGAGATTTGCCGCCTGAAGAATCGCCAATGCGGAGATAAGCCTCGCGTTTGCCAATCTGCTTGCATGTAGGGCCAAACGGAAACTGCCCGCTGTCGGGTACACGTCCCACATTGGATAGGATATTCCTGGTCGCGCTATTTGTGGATGGTCGGTTTGCGAATCAGTTCGGAGTTGCCCAATTCCTCATGATCTGCAGAATCTGCTATAGAATTTTTACCGCATTTCCGCCGCTAAGGCTGCATGACCTGGGTCCTCACAAATTGATGATTTCAGCCCTCTTTTATCCCGGTGCTGACAATTGGAATTGAAAAATGCCATGCGCAACCCGTGGCCCCACCCAGAGGGCCTGACCCATTCTCGTTCCAGTGCTCTTCCGAAGTGGCTTGTCACGCCTGGCTTGTGCACAGTTTGTGCCGACCTGAAGGTCGGCGTTACAACTGCCTGGGCTTGCGGCGCTCGACCTTCACAGGCAGGAGTGCCTGTGCCACTCCATTATGGAGTCACGGTTGGAACGGCAGCACCGGACAAAAATTCCTTCATCTTCTCGTTCGATTCTGCCGATAGGCCCGTGTAAGGGGGGGGGCGGGGATTCTTCCGTGGGGCACACCTCCACAAAAGACTTATCGTCAGTTTCGTGCGGGAAGTTGAGCCCAATAAATTGAATAATTGTGCCGCGAGCGATTCGTCCCATCATAATGGCGCCCTCGCGCGCGTTGCCGCGACTTGCGCCTTCGGATTCAGCGCGGCTGGGGCCGACCTTGAGGTCGGCCCTTCGTCCGCTTGGCCCACCCTCAAGGTCGCATTTTCGCTCCTTCATGCTAATTACCTTGACTTTACTTCCTCAAACGCTAGAATCGAAAGAAATTGGAAATTTTCAAAAGACTATCTGGCATCCGCCGGAGCGTACCGCCAGCCGGTACCAAATGGGACTAGGTTTTGCCTTTTCAGGGCTTCTTGAAAAGCAAGAAATGCCAGAGTCTATTCAACGCGTCAATTGTGCGTTGAATTTTACCCAGATGTGGTTGTGAAACACGCTTAGCGTGTTACTTTCCCAAGGAGGCAACAAATGGCCGACCCAAAAGCAGAGAAGATTGAAATCAGCGTCCAGGAAAACGACGTCAAAAAGCAGGAAATCGAAAAGCAAGACGGAGAACTCTCCACCAAAGAAATGGAGAAGGTTGCCGGCGGTGGATTGGTGGTAGGAACACTTTCGTAGCTTCGTGCCGATTGAGATGCCAGAGTTGGCTCCAATCTCACGCTTCCTCGTAAACGCAACCATGAACCGCGGAGTCGGGCGCAGCCTGCCCCTCTCCGCGGCCCATGAATTGGCAGCGCGTTGAAAGTGCGGAATATCATTCCGAAAATCTTGCGAGATAGCCAAAGGCGCGAAGCCTATCCAAATTCTCACCGCGGTCCTGCTTCGCTCCTCCCGTCCGCGATTCCAGTCAAACCGATAAAGCCGAGGCGGTGCGTCATGTCCACACCATGGACCGTGGCCAGCCCCAGACCGCTTCCCCTCCCATTTTCCTCTTTGAAATCGTTGTGAAAACTAAAGAGACCGCCCGGTTCGAAAGGCTGCAAACGGAACCGTCAAATCGATTTGGACATTTTGGCGTGCCAAAATTAGAAGAATCCATTCCAAAGGAATCCGCATCAGACGGGAATATGGGGAGTTTGTCGATCACTCAGCCGCAAGCAGCTTGGTATTTTGACATTCGACATAGCCTCATGCAGGCAAATCAAATATAATTGAAGGTTGACGCACTCAAAATACGCACATCCAAAGCAAATGACGTTTAACCAACGACCGCTTTCAAAGCGTGTCGGCTTGGTCCTCCTGCTGATTCTGGGCACACCATTTTGGGCCCACGGGGCCCTTCCTGACACTCAAAAACTCCAGGGTGAGGTGGTTGACTCCACCGATGCACCCATTCCGGGCGCTGTCTGCACGTTGAATGGCAGGACCTTGCCTGAGCAGGGTCGGCCGGTAACGACTGGCGAACGAGGGAAGTTCGAGTTTACGGGGCTGCTTCCGGGAACCTACCGGCTGACTTGCGGCGCCGTGGGCTTTGAGCCGGTTGCCAAGACGGGCATCGAAATTGGCGCAAACGAGGCGCCCCCGCCGCTCACGATCAAACTTGCCTTTGAAGAGGTCGTCCACCAGAAGATCGAGGTCACCGCACAGGGCCCGCAGGCCGAAACGCAGACTTCTGCTCCGCCCTCGACCTTGAATGACCAGGCGCTCCGTTCCCTTCCCCTGGTCGAGCAGAAATTCAAAGCCGCGCTGCCGCTGATCCCCGGCGTGGTGCGGACTCCCGATGGCCGAATTGCCGTCAAAGGCGCCATTGAAAACCAGGGGACCTTGCTGGTGGATTCCGCCGAAACGGTCGATCCGGTGACCGGCAGCTTTTCCATTGACGTTCCCCTCGACGCGATTGAATCCGTGGACGTCTTCAAAAGCGCCTACCAGGTTGAATACGGTCGATTTTCCGGCGGACTTACCACGCTTCAAACCAAAGCACCCTCAAGCAAATGGGATTACGAATTGAATGACTTTGTTCCCACACCCCGTTTTGAAACCGGGCACCTGATGGGCATTCAGAGTGACGCGCCCCGCCTTTACTTCACGGGCCCAATAAAGGGCGACAAATTCACGTTTTCAGAAGCCTTCACTTATGACTTTTCTGACCAGCCTGTGCGGGGCTTGGCTTGGCCGCACAACCAGTCACGGAAACAGGGCTGGACTTCGTTCACCGATTTCTACTACACGGTTTCAGCGCAGAATGTCATCAGTGTCAACGTCAAGATCTTCCCCTTGCGGCACCAGTACGACAACATCGATAGTTTGGTTCCGCAGACAGCATCCGCCGATTATGGCCAGAGTGGCTACTCGATTGGGGCCAACGATCACTACCTGTTTACGGGTGGGGGGATCTTAACCACGGTGGCTCAGTTCACCGATTTTGACAGTTACTCCCATGGCCAGGGCGCCCAGGACATGCTGATTACCCCCAATGGCTGGGGGGGCAACTTCTTCAATGCCTGGACCCGCAGCAGCGCCCAACAACAGCTGCAGGAGAATTACCTCTTCCCGCGCCAGCAATGGCACGGACGGCATGATTTCAAAATTGGGGGTGACGTCGTTCATCGCTCCTATCAAGGGACCAGTGTTTACCATCCCGTGCAATTGTTGCGGGCTGACAATTCCCTGGCAGGAGAGATCGATTTTGGGCCCACAGGCAATCTCACTACCGGTGACACGGAATTTGCCCTTTACGCCGGGGACCACTGGGCCTTTAACGACCGTATCTCCATCGATTATGGTCTGCGGTTTTCCGGCCAGACCCTGGGTAATCCCGCAGCCCTCTCGCCGCGGGCAGGCATCGTCTACTCACCTGACAAGAAAGGGCGGACGATTTTCCGGACCGGCGCTGGCGTCTTCTATGACCGCCTACCTCTACTCGCCGGGGACTTCACGCAAAACGCCGCCCGGCAAGTGACCCTATTTGACACCAATGGAGTGGCACTGGGCCCCACAACCGTATATCGTCCCTTTTATGAGGAATTTAAGGACGATGGGCGCCAGATTGTGCCCACCGGCGCGCGGCTTGGGAGCACACCCTACAACATCACCTGGAACGCGGAGATTGACCAGGAACTGCACCCTCATGTGATCGCCCGCGTCAGTTATCTGGCCAGCCGGACCTACAACGATTTCACCGTGAATCCGGAAGTCCTTACGCCCACCAGCGGCTTGCTGCTGCTTTCAAACCTGGGCGGGTCGCGGTACCACGAGTTTGAGGCCACCCTGCGCGTGCGGCCATCCGACAAAGCTGACATTAACATTTCCTACGTCAACAGCCAGGCGAGAGGCGACTTGAACACCATGGCCTCTATTTATGTTCCCTATGAGCAGGCGGTTATCAATACCAATTTCTTCGGCACCCTTCCCACCAATGTGCCGGAGCGGGTCGTAACCTGGGGACGCTTTAAGCTTCCGCGAAAGTTCACCCTCACGCCGCTGCTGGATTGGCACTCGGGCTTCCCCTATTCGACCTTTAACGAACTGCAAAACTACGTCGGGCCGCCCAACAGCCGTCGCTACCCCACGTTCCTGTCTCTGGATACGAACGTCTCCAAGGATTTCAAGCTTCCCTACGTCCCATGGGTGAGCAAGCACACTCTGCGGGGATCTTTACGCGTCTTCAACGTCACTAACCACGGCAATTTCCGTGATGTCTACAGCACGGTAACGTCGCCTTCTTTCGGCACCTACGCAGGCTTCGAGCATCGGTTTTATGATCTGTCGCTGGATATTTTGTACTGAGAGTCGAAAATCGAAAATGGAAACTCGAAAAGCGGAGACCGAGGTTTGTTTATTGCGGGTGGAGAATCGAAACTTATGGCGCCGTTACCGAATTTCGACTTTCGATTATCGAGTTTCGAATCCGATTTCCGGCGACGGTTACCTTGACAGGTAGGCACGCGCAATGTAGGTAATTCCAATGAGCAGAAGCAGAACATTGGCAATCAAGATGAGGTGCTTTTTGAAAGCCTTGTGCAGGCCAGCGCCCCAGGCCATGAGGCAGGTTGAAACCAGCGCCGCCCCATAAAATCCTCCCATGCCGCCGGCAAAGAATGGGACGACATGCCAATAGCCGTGAACCCGCGCTTCCGCCAGGATGGGACCGGCAACCGTGAGCCAGTAGATCCAGGTGCCCGGCGCCGTCACCTCCGCAAAAGCCGCCACCGCAACGGCAGTGAGCGAGTAGGTTGGGGATTTCCCCGCCTGATCCCCAGACCTTTGCCTCAATTCCCAGAGTGTGTGGGTGGCAAAGAGGATTAAGACTGAGCCCCCAACGTAGGCAACGTAATGGACAATCCTGTAGGGGATTAAACGGAAGAAAAACAGGGTCATGAACAGAAATGCCGCATCCACCAGGATGGGGGGAACAAAGAGAATGAATAGGGCTCGCGCCCACCGACCCAAGGCAATTTGAGTCATGGCTAGAATTTGCAGAGGGTTGGGAAGCATTCCTCCCACCACTCCCATGCCGGCGCCGAGAAGGAGTAGATCCATAAGGTCGATCGGCGATGTTATTCTCTCGGGCGAAGATTGTAAAGGCCCGGCCCCCGTTTCCACCTCACATTCTTTCACTCCGGGGACATCAGGCGCGCGGCCATCGGCCATCCGCTCCCGAAATTGAAGCACCGGTGGAGCGCGCCAATCTCCAAGTGCTTATGAGCAGGCACCGGGAGCCTCGTCCGGGAATAGAGGACAAATTGATCTCTCGCAATTGGGTTGCGAGCCTTGCTGGAACGCGGTAGAGTTTCAGAGGGTGTTTTTTCCGCATCAAACGTCTGGTTAAGGAGTCGGGCTCAATGAATATTCTCGTGGTCGGTGGCGATGGTTATCTTGGTTGGCCGCAATCCATGTATTTGTCAAAGCAAGGGTATAATGTTGCAATCATTGACAATCTTGCCCGTCGCGCCTGGGATGTTGAGGGTGGAACGCATAGCCTGACGCCGATCCTGCCGCTGCCCGAACGAGTTGCCCTGTGGAAGAAACTGACCGGCCGCACCATTGAAGCTTACGTTGGCGACCTCCAGGATTACGGCTTTCTGGTGGACGCCATCGCCAAGTCGCGCCCAGACGCAGTCGTGCATTTCGGCGAACAGCGCAGCGCCCCATTCTCAATGATCAATCGCGAACACGCCGTTCGCACCCAGACCAACAATGTCATCGGTACACTGAACCTGCTCTATGCCATGAAGGATCTCTGTCCGGAGGCCCACCTGGTAAAACTGGGCACCATGGGAGAGTACGGAACGCCCAACATCGACATTGAAGAGGGCTTCATCGAAATTACCCATAACGGCCGAAAAGACATCCTGCCCTTCCCCAAGCAACCGGGTTCCTTCTATCACCTCTCCAAAGTCCACGATTCCCACAACATCATGTTTGCCTGCAAGATCTGGGGACTCCGCTCAACCGACCTGAACCAGGGCGTCGTTTACGGCTTGAAGACGGACGAAACAGTGCTTGATGAGGGCCTGGCAACACGCTTTGATTACGACGGCGTGTGGGGAACCGTCCTGAACCGCTATTGTGTGCAGGCGGCGCTGGGACGCCCCTTGACCGTCTATGGTAAGGGCGGGCAAACGCGCGGCTTTCTGGATATTCGCGACACCCTGCGCTGCATCGAAATCGCCATCCAGAGCCCGCCCGCACCCGGGGAGTATCGGGTCTTCAACCAGTTCACGGAGCAGTTCAGCGTCCTCGATCTGGCCAACCTGGTGCAGCAGATCGGCAATCGCAAGGGGCTTAACGTCACCATCAACCACATGGCCGACCCGCGGGTTGAGTTGGAGCAGCATTATTACAATGCCAAGCACACCAAGCTGCTGGACCTCGGCCTCGTTCCCCATAACCTCTCGGATGTTCTGCTCGATTCGCTGATGGATGTGGTGGTCCGCCACCGCGAGGGGGTGAGGGAGGATACCTTGATGCCCCAGGTCAATTGGCGGAACACCAACAACCCCTCGTCGTATCCGGCAACTGCGACGTCGTCCGCCAAGTCATAGAACTCGCCACGGGAAAAAGCACGCAAGCGGACCCAGGGTGTTGCGGCGGCACTCATGCCGAATTTGATCATCCTGGGCCCCGTTGCGCTGTTCATGACAACACCTTATGGCGGGATTGAATCTGGCTCCCGCCGCTTGCAACCCGGCACAGAATTCCGCCCATTTTCAAGTTCACCCCAACCACTTTCCCCAAAGCCCGCCCCCTTGATGTAAAATCAGACCGTCACACTCAAGAGATTTGATACCAAAACCAAAGGCGGCAGCCTGTTGAGGCTGGCCCTGGCAAAATCATTAGATGCCTCAATCATCCAGCGGACCACGTCCCCGGGTCCTCATTCTCGCCCTGCACCATGGCGCCACCCACATGCGCCTTTCCCGCGCCCTGGAAAAGGCCCTGCTGCAATTGCGCCCCGGCCTCAAGGTTGAGGTGGTGGACGCGCTCGAGCATTGCACGCCGTGGTTCCGCGCCTACTACAACTCCTACGAGATTCCGCTCAAGTATTGGCCCGGGCTTTGGGATGTCATCGAAAGCCACCAGTATGAGGGCGAAACCAGCGGCCCCTGGTGGCTTTACCGCCGCGGGGCCCGTCCGCTGCGCCGCTACATCGAGGCGTTTGAGCCTGATGTGGTGGTGGCCACGGAAGTTGGACTGGGCGAGTTTGCCATCATCCACAAACGGGAATTCGGCGCCAAATACGTCCTGGTGGGCGCGCAGACCTTCACCTTTGAGCGGCCCTGGGCCCAGCCGGAGGTTGACCTTTTCATATCGCATCCCGGAGAGGTTGCGAAGCAGATCAGGGATATGGGCGTGCCGCAGGAGAAGATCCTTGAATGCGGGGTTCTCGTTGACCCGGCATTTGTACCCAGTTCTGACCGGCCCGCCCTGCGCGCCCGCCTGGGACTTCGGAATGACCTCCCGGTATTTCTCGTCAACTTCGGGGGATCGGGAAAAGGCCGGCCGCGCGAAGTGGTGGCGGAACTGCGCCAGGTCAAGAGCCCTTTCCAGGTGGTCTTCATCGCCCGCAAGAACGAAGCCTTGCGCCAGGAGCTCCTGCAATTGACCGAAGGAATGGCCAACGCACTGGTCCTGGGCTGGGTGGACAACATGCAGGAGTGGATGGCGGCGGCGGACATGCTGCTCAGCCGGGCCGGAGGCGGCATCGTGGCGGAATCCCTGAACTGCGGTTGCCCGATGCTGGTGTTCGACGCCCCGCCCGGCAACGAGCGGCGGTTCTGCCAGATGATCGAGGAGAGCTGGCACACGGGCTATTGGGTGAAGCACCCCGGCGAAATGGCGGCGCGAATCGACCACCTTCTGGCCCACCCGGAAGAGCTTGCCCAACTCCACACCAATGCGCTGAAGCAGGGATATCCGGACGCCACCCGCATCGCCGCCGAAACCGTATTGGAGTTGAGACCGCATTGACAAAATTGCCGGCCTGAAGCGTTAGCGCTACGGCTTGCAATCAGTTGGGCCTACCGTACTAGCTACACAGCTTTCCCGCCGCCGGGGCGTTCCCGGGCCTGCGCAGCTTGCCTACCCCCGAGGCTTGCGCCCTGTGAAGCGGGCGAAGGCGATTGCCTGTTACTTCATGTTATTTGGTACAAAAATGTCCGACGATTCATCTCGTTTTGTGCAAAAATGTCCGACGATTCGTGTCGTTTGGCACCAAAATGTCCGACGATTTGGGTGGCAAAATGTCCGCGTTTTGTTTGTTGTCAACAACATTCCGGCTTTGCTCGCTATATTTATTATTTTATCTTCCGGGCCCCGCATGTTGCGTGACTTAAAGTCCATAAATATGCGACAATTTTGCCCATTTTGGACGGGAGAAAAATTCAGGCGGGATGATTCCATTGTCGGAGCAGGGGTTGGAGGGGCCGGGCTGGGCATCTGTTCCATCCTTCGGGCGGCGCGGAGGACCCGCGCTGCCCTTCTTCCTAAAGACTACACCAGAGGCTAGAACTTGTCAAGAGAATTCTTTCCCATTCTGCCACCCGGGCGAAGGGTAGCTGTGGCGCGGGTGTCCCCACCCGCGCACCCCACTCGCACCTGCGATGGTTGATCCGCTACATCCCAATTGAACAGGGCCACTTGGTTTGGGCGCGGGTGAGGACACCCACGCTACAGCGTACGGGCGGTTCGCGATTGGATCAGGACACGTCGCGACCAAGGCTGTCCAAACTAGAATGCCACTTCTCAGAGGGCCCCTCGCCAACCAGCGTTCCACCCGAATGCTTCGATGGCCTTTTCGCTCGACGTCGTTCCATCGGTTTCGGCAACATTGTAGATGCCGCGCTGCCCCCTTGTGACGGCCAGCTCAGCAGCCTTGGCGGCCGCGTCGATATGCACTGACCCTGGGGCAATGGGCTGGTCAAATCCCGTTCCCGGTCCGTAGAGCAAGCCGTAGCGAAGGACAATCCCCTCAAGTGGGGCTTCCACCACTTGACGTTCCAGGCTCAGCACGCCCTGCACCGTCTCTCCATAATCAGGATGGGTTACGGGCATAAGTGGATCGGACTCGTGGTGCGGTGTAGGGCCAGAATCGTAGATGAAGGAGATGCTCTGGGCAATCAGCCGCGTGGCTCCAGCACCCACGGCAGCCGCAACAAGATTACGCGTGCCCTCATCCCGAAGGCGGGCATTGCGAACCAGCGCCGCAGTCATCTGGCTGGCATCGAGTGCGTAGGGCAGGTCGGTGAGCTGGTGGATCACCACCTCCGGCCGGACCTCGGCGAGGAGTTGTTGTAAGGAAGTGGCGTCAAAGACATCCACCACGGCCGGTTCCACCCCCATCATTTTCAACTGGGAAACTTTATTCGCTGACCGCGTCGAACCGACCACATGCCATCCGTTCGCTACAAGCAGTGGCGCAAGGCGTCGGCCGATTGCACCGGATGCGCCGGCGAGAAAGATACGCTTCGACATATTAAATCTCCTTTTTTCTGGGTTGGCGCTGGCGGCGACTGCCTGGGGAACCCGGTTGTTGCCGCAAGCCCTCATTTGGAACTTTGCCCGCCTTCTTGTTCGTCCGTCCGCTTCGGCTCTTTTGGAACCAGATTTCCGCATCTTGCAGGAACTGGTGGGGGGCCTTGTGCTCAAACTCGTACCCCAGGTCGGCGAGGGATTTCGACGTCAAGACACTCCGAAGCGCGCGCTCCGCCTCTTGCATGACGAAGTGGATGCGGCACGGCCCGGTGACGCACCAAGCGGGCGGCTGAGGGCCAAACAGATCGCAAGCCCGACGAATCTCGCCGCACTCGAAAAGAGAGCGCTTCGGATCAATGGCTTCCAGAACAGCCATCACCGAGATTTGCTCCGGCGGGCGGGCCAAAGTGAAGCCACCCCGGACGCCTTCAATCCCCTTGACCAGCGCTGCTCTCTTCAGCCGCGTGAACAGCTTGGCGAGAAATCTCTCGGGCAGCTTCTGGAAGCGTGCCAGGTCGCGGACGCTAACAGGATCCGTGCGCGCCAGCATGATCAGGAGCGAATGAAGAGCATATTCGGCGCTGGCGCCATACAGGGACGTTTTCAACTACCACCTCAAAAGTCGCAGTTTATCGTCGGAGGGCCAGCCTGTAAAGGGATGATTTTTAAATTGGCTCCCGACCGCAAATCCTGCCACAATCAAGCTTGTCAGGGCGACGACCACAACATGGCCACCAGTTACAAATCCGACCTGGTGAAGATATTTCATTCCCTGGGGCGCGAGAAGCGCCTGGGGACGGTGATCTTCTTCGTCACCTCACTTTGCAACGCCAAGTGCCGCACCTGTTTCTATTGGGAAGAGCTGAACCAACGCGGCGATTTGACCTGGGATGAAATCCGCAAGCTGGCGCTGAGCATGCCGCAATTCAGCGATCTCTGGCTTTCCGGCGGCGAGCCCATGCTGCGGCGCGAACTGACGGACATCGTCCACCTCTTTCACACCCAGAACGGCGTCCGGTGGGTCAACCTTCCCACCAACGGCTTGCTTCCAGAACGCACCGCCGAGTGGGTGGCGCGCATCTGTGAGGAGAACCCCGCGCTCCAGCTCGATCTCAATATCGCCATGGATGGCCTGCACGAGGTGCAGGATTCCATTCGAGCTGTGCCGGGCAATTTTGCCAAAACCCTTCAGACCATCGAGTTGATTCAAGCCTGCCGGGCAAAGTATCCCCTGCTGCGCGTCAACATCAACACGGTGATCTGTTCCGAGAATTTTGACCAGGTGATGGGCATTGCGGAGTTCGTGAAAGCCAATTGTGCGGTGGACGGCCACTACTTCAACATCATTCGCGGCGAGGCCAAGGACGCCACGTTGAAGCAGATTCCCACGCATCGCCTGGCCGCGCTCTACAAGGATATCCAGACGGTCTACGACTATTACGCGGAGCAGGTGCTGCGCCGCCGCAAGGGGATCGCTCGCAGGGTTGCCCAGGTCTACTACCACGGCACGCTGGCGCTGCACAACAAGATCCAGCTTCAGAACATGGTTGAGCCCCACCCCTGGCCGATGCCCTGCACCGCCGGGGATACCTCCATCGTGATCGATTTTAACGGCGATGTGCGGGCCTGTGAACTGCGCGGCAAACTGGCCAACCTGCGCGAATACGATTGTGATTTTGATAAGTTCTGGCAGGCCCAGACGCGGAAAGAAGAACTGGGCGCCATCGTGCAGGACCAGTGCTGGTGCACCCACGTCTGCTTTATTCATGACAGCCTGCGGCATTCGCCCAAAGTGCTGCTCTACGACATTCCCGTCACTTACCTCGAATCCAAATTCACCACGCCCACAGCGCAGGGTGAAAGCTTTGTGGCCGCCCCGGCGCTGACCACCAAGTAACACGCGTTAAATCATCCCCCCCCCTCGCCGTTTCAGGTCGTTTGCCGCTTTCGATTCCCTGCTTTCGCCCTGGCCGAAAGCTGTAACCTCTATGTAATGCAAGCATGTAAAACTATTAGGTTGTCGATGGGCGCCAATTCGTAATCCCTTGATTTTATTAATAGCCATGACGGCCACGCGCATCCACACAATCGCTGGGCAGGTAGATGCTAATTGAACGACTGATCCCGGAAAGATCAACGCAAGGGAAGAATCATCCAACGCCGATGACCCGCAGCCGACTTTGCGCAATTCTCGCCATTGGGATCGCCGTCGCGACCTTCGTTCCCTTTACTTACGCAGAGGATGAGGGCAGCCCGGCGCCGCAAGGCACTGAAACACAGGCTGTCGATGAATCCACCCAAACCCTGTTCCCACATTTTGAGTCGGGGCGATTCTGGCTTTCAGGCCAGGCGAACTTTATCTACCAGGCCCATCCGGCCTTCAACGCGCCATACTCCGGCGCCAACAGTTTTGAGCCCAATGCTCAGGACGCAACCTCCCGCGTGGTGACGCTCTATACGGGCTTCGAGTTCACAAAATCGATCGAGGCCCTGGTTGATGTGGAGGAAGCTGGGGGTGGAGGAATAAGCCAGGCGCTGGGGCTGGCAGGCTTCACCAACCTTGATGTCGTCCGAAACCCGACAATCAGCAAAGCGCCTTATCTCGCGCGCGTGATCTATCACCAGGTCATCGCCCTGAGCCATGACAAGGTTTCAAACGCCCGCGGCCCGCTCTCAACCTTCACGGATCTGCCGGCGCGCCGCCTTGAACTTCGCTTTGGAAAATTTGGCATTGCTGACTTCTTTGACGTCAACTCGGTGGGCAGCGACAGCCACATGCAGTTCATGAACTGGACCATCGACCAGAACGGCGCCTACGACTATGCGGCGGACACCCGGGGTTACACCTGGGCGGCGATGGCCGAATACCAAAGCCCGAAGTGGGGAGTGCGATTTGCGGAAGCCCTGCTCCCCACGGTAGCAAACGGACCGCAACTGGTTTGGAACCTGCACCGCGCCAACGCCACGAACGTGGAATTCGAACTGCACCGGGGATTCCTGAAGAGGAAGGATGGGATCATCCGCCTTCTCTGGTATGTCAACAATGCCAACATGGGCATCTACCAGGTCGCGAACCAACAGTACCTGGATGGATTGGTTGCGGTCCCGGACATCACCAACCATCCGCAACAGGTGACGACAAAATACGGACTTGGGTTGAACTTTGAGCAGGTCCTGACCAAGGACATCGTTGCCTATGGACGCGTGGGGTGGAACAACGGCAAGTCGGAATCCTGGGCCTACACGGAAGCGGACAACACCGCCCAGGCCGGGGCCGGCTTCTCTGGACACTTGTGGAAGAGAAGGAATGATCGCGCAGGAGTCTCCTTCGTCTCCAATGGCATCTCCAGTGAACACGCCCGGTACCTTTCTTATGGCGGGCTGGGGTTCATCCTGGGTGATGGAGGCCTCACCTACGGCCGCGAGAACATTTTTGAAACTTATTACACCACTCACATGTGGCGCGGCATCTACATTGGACCCGACATTCAGTATGTAGTTAACCCCGGATATAACCAGGTCCGGGGCCCGGCCATTGTTTATTCCTTGCGGCTGCACACAGAGTTTTGAAGTCCGGGCAATCGCCGGCGCGAATCAGATCAGGTGAGCATGCACAATCGTCCAAACATAATATGTGGCTCGGCAAAAATGGCTGTGGTTTGGATGGTGCTTGTTGCGGCGGCTGGCCCTCTTTACGCCCAATCCGCCCGGGACTTGTCCCAGGTCAACAAGGTTTTTGTATCGCCGATTCACGGCACAATTGGCGCGGATGCGCTCTATCAGAGCCTGATCAAGCAGCTCCGCAAGAGCGCAAAATTCGAGGTCGTGGAAACTCCCAGTCTTGCCGATGCGATCATTAATCCCAGTGGCCAGATCTGGGTAAAAGGGTACGTCGCCACCAATACCCGCTCGCCGGAAGCCAATCCTCAAACCATCTACGCGGGCTATCTCTCCGTTGAAGTTGTTGGCGCCGGGCAGACCGTCTTGTGGTCTTACCTCGTGACGCCCAGCAAGGTCTCCTGGGGGAGTTTCGCCGACAATCTTTCGGAAAACCTTGTCAGGGAGATGGCAGCCGCACGCGATAAGCGAGGCCCATCTTCAGCTCCAGAGGTGGCCCAGACCAATCTTCATGGCGCCGGTTCGACGTTTGCCGCGCCTCTCTATCAAAAATGGTTTGAGTCCTTTCAGCAACTGCACCCTGAAATTCAGGTGAGCTACGACGCTGTGGGCTCAGGATTGGGTACGCAAGAACTCATTCAACATGAGGTGGACTTCGCCGCCTCCGATGTCCCGCCCTCGGAACAAACGCCTGTGCCAGCGGCAGGGTTTTCGCGAATCGCGTCCGTACTTGGCGGGGTGGTTCCGATCTACAACCTGAACAATCTCACGCAGGATCTGAGGTTCACACCTGAAGCGCTGGCCGGCATTTATCTCGGCCAGATCACCAGGTGGAACGACCCGATCATCAAGGCTTCGAACAAAGGTGTACGATTGCCCGACGCCGCCATTGATGTGATCCATCGGTCTGATGGGAGCGGCACAACCTACGCATGGTCTGACTATCTATCCAGGACCAGCACCCAATGGAAAACTCAGGTGGGCACGGGTATTACTCTCAATTGGCCAGTGGGGAAAGGTGTTGAGCGCAACGAAGGCGTTGCCGCCACAGTTCAGCGCACTCCAAACTCCATCGGCTATGTCGAACTGGTCTATGCCATCCAGCATCAGTTGAGCTTTGGAGCTGTGCGAAACGCGTCCGGTGATTTTATTCGGGCTGACCTGGAGAGCGTGGCGGCCGCGGCGGGTTCTGCCATTTCGAAGAATGCAGAGCCCCCTGCATCCATCATTAACGCTTCCGGCAAAGACGCCTATCCGATTGCAACTTTCACTTTTCTCCTCTGGCCGCCGCAGGTGAATGACAGCCGGAAAAAAGCGGCGCTACTTCAAGTTTTCCAGTGGGTATTGACCTCCGGCCAAAAGGAATGCTCTGCTTTGGGGTATGCACCGTTACCGCGCGAACTCGCGAACCGGGAGTTGCAGGCGCTTGTGAGCACGAAGTAACAGTTGACCCAGTGCGCACACGCCTACATATCCATCATCAAAAGCGAATGGGCATGCGCGGTTTTCGACTTTCGATTTTCGAGAATCGCTCAGTTGCTCTTGGGGTCGCCAACCTTGTACGGATTGCCCAGCGGGTCTTTGCGCTTGGCCACGGAGTATCCCCAGCGATCAGTGGCGGCTTGATAGACGTGGTTCTTGCGCAGGGCGATGAACTCCTCCGCCGTCTTCATTACCTCATTGGGCCGAAGCTGGCTGCGGACGAGGAAGTCTGGTTCCGGGGGATTGCAGGCAAGCGGGACGCCGACGGAGGTTGAACTCTTGGCCTCGCCGGGCAGCCGCGTGATGGACGCATTGGTAGGCAGCGCGGCGTTTTGATAGCGCAGGTCCATGCTCCAGCGCACAACGTCGGTCTTGTTCTCAAAGCTGGCGTGCGGAGTGCGATTGTTCAGCAGCAGAACGCCACCCTTCGGCACCGGGGCAGCCACGGCTTGCGTGCCGCCGAATTCCTCATCGGGAATCACCAGATAATGCGCCATGTCATCGGGATGGTGGAAGAAGAGCCCGCCCTTGTGTTTGCGGGGCATTACCCACAGGCAGCCGCGTTCTTCCGTCGCATCCACGAGCGGCACCCAAACGGTCAAGACCAGGCCAAGATCGCAATAGGGTTCAAAGTAAGCCGAGTCCTGATGCCACGGCACAGGGCTCCACGAGTGGCTGGGCACCTTTGGCCGCAGACGATAAACACTGGAGGCAATCAGCTCCGGGCCGCAGAATTGCTCGGCAACGTCCAACAGCTTGGCATTGGTCATCAGGCCAAAAAAGCTCGGCAGCGCAACCTTGTTATCCCACATGGATTTGGAAATGGCCTGGTTCTCGGCATCCACGTACGCCAGGCGATGTTCGAAGTCGAATTCCTCGTAGGTTCGTGAAAGGGTGCCCGCGGCCACGGCGTCCTGGCAGCGTTTGTGCAGGTCGGCGCTGACCTCGTCAATCACCGGCTGGAGCTCCGCGGCGGTGAAGAGGTTTTCAACAACCACATACCCCTCATCCTCAAACTGCCGAGCCTGGTGGTCGGTAAGCCGAAATTGCAATGCGCTGTCCGGCATGGGAAAGCTCCTTGGGAAAAATGTACGCGGGGCGCCCTTGCACCCAACAGAAGTTCTAATACCAACACCTCGGCTTGTCAATGAGGGATTCACCCGCAACAAGCCATTGCCTTAAATAGCGGTTCGGAGTATGTTACCAGTCCGGCGGGAATTTATTTGGAAAAATCCCGTTGGAATGTTCGGGCGCACTTCTTTTTAACCAATTCAGCCGTGGCGATTGGCTACCCACTAGCCACTGACCACTAATTTAAAATTTCCTTCGGGGAGAAAAGCAATGAGCCTTTCGCGAAGACGGATGATGTACGGCCTCGTCGGCCTGGCAGGCATGACCCAAAACCTCACTTCTCTGCACGCGCACCACCACCACGCTCCAAAGTTCGGCAAGCGCGCCGTGCAAGCAGCTTTCAACGCCGCCGGCGCCACAGCCGATAAAGTTCCCGGCGTTTCTGGCCAGGGCGAGATGAAATTCAAAGTTCTGTACACGTCTGACCAGCTTCCTCCCGAGGCAAAGAAGGTCCTGGTGGACGCGCATGGCGGGTTTGCTGTCGATCGCCGGCCGGGGCAGGATGAAACCTACTTTGCTCTGCCTGGGGCGGGCATCGTCAAGATCAGCGCCGACTTCAAGACCATCAGCATGGTCGACACCCCGGATGAGATGCGGAAGCTCAATCTGCACGATACCAACATCTGGTATGACAAGGATGGAACGCCTTTCCTAGTCTTTCCCGCCAACAACGAAGGCAAAATCTTCACCACGACGCTCGACGGTAAGCTGGTGCACAAGCTCGACGCCCCCACTGCTGCTGACAAGTTTGAGCAGCAAGCGGTTCATGACTACCTTCTGGGCGGAGGCAATTTCGCCCCCACCGCGGTGGAATACCTTGAGGGCCTCTATTACGTCACCACCGGCTATTGCAATCTCGATTACGTGCTGACGGCAAAGGTTTCACGCGAGAAGGAGTTTGAAGCCGCGTGGAACGACCTCGCCTGGGGCGGAAAGGGCAATGGCATCGGACAGTTCAACACCGGCCACGGAATCACCAAAGTCCCGGGAGAAGAATTGCTCGACGTTGCCGATCGGCCCAACTCCCGCTTTGAACGCTTCACGCGCTACGGTCACTTCAATTCGCTCAATCCCATGCCCTCGGGCTCGCTGCCCTGCGACATAAATTACCTTGATCACCAGTACAGCGTGGTCCCCGCGCTGGAAGGCCCGGACAAGAAGAAGGGCGCGCCCATCTACGTGCTTGAGCATGGAAAATTGGTTTCAACCGTGATGATCAAGGAAGACCTGGGGTTGCCCAATTTTACCCACATCCACAACGCCGCCATCCGCAAGATCGGAACCAAGTTCTACATCATGGCGCTGGCGTGGAACCCCGGCGACTTCGCTATTCTGGAACAGGCGTAAGCATCGGATAATCGGGAGATCGGGTGAACGGGAGATCGGGTGAATTGGTACCATATGTTCACTCGGTCTCCTTATCCCTCGCATCAAATTCGTTTACGACGACGGCCCTGCAAGCACCTTCAGTCAACTTCATCTGCCGCACAAGATTTTGAACGGCCTCTCCAATTCAGAGATTCTGCTTTTGATTGCCGCCCCGCCGCGATATCTTAAACACCGCCTGAATTTTCAATTGGAGTGATTCCCATGAACGATGCTCATAACCGAAGGGCCCCGCGTTTTGTTGCCCGCACGATGTTTACCGCCATCATGATTGGCCTTCTATTGGTGCCAGCAAATGCCCAGACCAAGCCGCCGAACCCCAGCGCGGCGTATTGGAACACTTCCCTGCCGCTGGAGAAGCGTGTTGACGACCTCATCTCCCGCATGACCCTGGATGAGAAAGCTCTTCAGATGCAGCGCACGGCGCCGGAAATTCCCCGTCTGGGCGTGCCTTCCTATGACTGGTGGAGCGAAGCTCTGCACGGCGTGTCGCGTTCAGGATTCGCCACGGTGTTTCCGCAAGCCATCGGCATGGCGGCCACCTGGGATTCCAGCCTGGTTCACTCCATGGGTGAAACCATCGCCACGGAAGGTCGCGCCCGCTACAACCAGGCGCAGCGCGAGGGGAACCACAACATCTTCTTCGGCCTCGATTTCTGGTCGCCCAACATCAACATCTTCCGCGATCCCCGCTGGGGGCGCGGGCAGGAGACTTATGGCGAAGACCCCTTCCTCGCCGGCAAACTGGGCGTTGCCTATGTCACCGGACTGCAGGGCGATGACCCGAAATACTTCAAGTCGATTGCCACTCCCAAGCATTACGCGGTGCATAGCGGCCCGGAATCGGAGCGCCACGGCTTCAACGTCAATCCTTCGCCACACGACCTGGAAGACACTTATCTGCCCGCCTTCCGCGCCACCGTTGTTGAGGGCCATGCGGAATCGGTGATGTCCGCCTACAACGCCATCGATAACATCCCGGCATCCGCCAACACCTTCCTGCTGCAGGAAACATTGCGTGACGCGTGGAACTTTCAGGGCTACGTGGTTTCCGATTGCGGCGCTGTGGGTGACATCACGGCGGGGCACAAATACACGCCCGACAATGAACACGGCTCTGCGGTGGCCGTTCAGGCGGGCACGGATCTCGACTGCGGCAAAGAGTATGTAACTCTGGCCCAAGCGGTGCGCGACGGATTGATCAAAGAGAGCGAGCTTGACACATCGCTGCGGCGGCTCTTCACGGCGCGCTTTAAAATGGGAATGTTCGATCCGCCTGAAACCGTCGCATACAACAAGATTCCCTTCTCCGAAATGAACTCCCCCGAACATCGGCAGTTTTCCTTGCAGGCATCGCGCGAGTCCATCGTCCTTTTGAAAAACCAGGATGGCACGCTGCCGTTAAAGCCCAGCGTCAAGACGCTGGCAGTCATCGGACCCAATGCGGAGTCGCTTGCGGCGCTGGAGGGGAATTACTACGGCACGCCATTGCGCCCGGTCTTTCCGCTGCAGGGAATACGAAACGTGTTCGCCGGCAAGGCAAATGTTCTCTATGCGCAGGGCTCTTCCTACGCGGAACAGTTGCCGGTGCCCGTGCCATCCAGCGTCTTTCACCTGCCAAACGATGCAGCAAGCCCCGGTCTGAAGGGCGAATACTTTGCCAATACGGACTTCACGGGAACACCAGTGTTGACGCGAGTCGATCCCCAGATTCAGTTCGATTGGTATGCCGCCTCACCGGCGCCAACAATTCCCAAGAAGGCCTTCGCCGTGCGCTGGACCGGCACGCTCACCGCGCCGGGACCGGGAACCTACACCTTCAGCGTCCCCAAGCCTGGATTCCATCCCAGCGGCGGCAAGGAGACGATTCGAATTCATCTGGATGGCCGCCTTGTCCTCGACACGGTCCTGCCCATTCCCACCAACTGGACCGATGAAGGAAAGGAACAACCGCCAACCTCATTCCAGGCCAATTTCGAGGATTCGAAACCTCACGATTTGCAGTTTGAATACGTTCATGAATCGGCTTTGTCATCGGCACCTGTCACGCTGAACTGGCAGCCTCCCGTTGAGGTGCTGCGCTCTGAGGCGGTGAAAGCGGCACAGGAGGCGGACGTTGTGGTGGCGTTTGTGGGCCTTTCGCCGAATCTCGAAGGCGAAGAGATGCGCATCAAAGTGCCGGGATTCGATGGCGGCGACCGCACCGATATCGGCCTGCCTGCCGCACAGCAACAACTGCTGGAGGGGCTCGCTGCCACCGGCAAGCCGCTGGTGGTGGTCTTGATGAGCGGCAGCGCGGTTGCGCTGAATTGGGCGCAGGAACACGCGGCGGCAGTACTCGAAGCGTGGTATCCGGGCGAGCAAGGCGGCACGGCAATTGCTGAAACCCTCGCGGGCTCAAGCAATCCCAGTGGACGTCTGCCGGTCACATTCTATGCGTCTCTTGAGCAGCTCCCGCCCTTTGACGATTACTCCATGCAGAACCGCACCTACCGCTACTTTCAAGGAAAGCCCCTCTACGGATTTGGCTTTGGTTTGAGCTACTCCACATTCCAGTACAGCAACCTAAAGCTTTCGCCCGCGGAATTTCATGCGGGTTCAACGCTCACGGTTCAGGCGGACGTCCGCAACACCTCAAAGATTGCAGGTGATGAAGTGGCTGAGCTTTACCTTGAATTCCCCGTCCGCGTCGGCGCGCCCAAGCTCGCTCTTCGAGGGTTCGCGCACGTGCACCTGCAGCCCGGCGAAACCAGAACGGTAAACTACACGTTGACTCCCCGTGACCTGAGCATGGTGAACGAGCGCGGTGAGCACCTTGTGGAGACGGGCGATTACACGATCTTCGTGGGCGGGGCGCAGCCGCAAGATACCACCACGGGCGTGAGCACGCAGTTGGAAATTGCTGGAGAAATGGCACTACCCCGGTAAAGAGATTGGGCGCGTAAATTGAGGAGGTCGCGAATGTTTCGCGGAAAACAGTTGGGCATTGTCTTTGCCCTGATTATTTTGTCGGGAGGTCGCCTGATGGTGGAAGCAGCGGAAGTTCCCTGGTCGCAACCCAAGACCTATGTCAGCAACTCGCGGTTCCTCTCCCGCTTTATCGACCAGGATTTCACTGTCGATGGGAATCTCGCCAAGCCAGCCTGGCGCGTCGCATCCTGGGTGGAAGTTCGCCGAGACGCGTTTAAGCGCACCGAATTTCCGCAGTCTGCAACCGAGGTCGCTTCCCTCTGGACGCAGAACTACGTCTATTTCGCCTTCCGGTGCGATTACACCACCTTGAATCTGTTTGAGAACAAGGACAACCAGACGGATTTCTGGACTCTTTGGGATCGCGACGTGGTGGAGATTTTCCTGAATCCGCAGCCAGACCACATGTCGCACTATTACGAATTTGAAGTCGCGCCCAACAACCTCTGGATCGATCTGGAAATCGACCTCAACAAGAAGCCCTTTGCCGATCCCAAGTGGAATTCCGGGTTTGAGCACGCTACGCACATTGACGAGAAGAAAAATGTGTGGACCTGCGAGCTCCGCATTCCGGTTACCGCGTTGAACGGGACAAAATCCCTGGAGGCCGATACCGAGTGGCGGATGAACATTTTTCGCGCCGACGGCGAGGGCGACGATACCAAGCGGCGCTTCCTCTCCTGGAGCAAAGTTGTGAATAACAGCGACTCGTTTCACGCACCGTGGTCATTCGGAGTTATTCAATTTGTGAAGTGATTTTTCACCGCAGAGGCGCAGAGACGCGGAGGCCGAATGCGGCAAGAGAAAGTTAAAAGGCAAAACGCAAGCGGTTAGACAGCCGCCGTTGTTGATGCCGACGAGTTTCGTTTTGACTTTTGCGTTTTGCTTTTTGACTTTCTTTTCTTATCCCGCCGTCACGCGTACGCCCCGTATTTATCCACGAGTTCGGCAACGCGGCGCACTCGGCGCTCCAGCGCGTCGGGCGGAACCTGGTCTGCCACGCCCAGCACGTAACGCGGCGCGGAGCGCATGACCTCCAGCACGCGGCGGACGTGAGAATCAAACTCCTCATCGCTCACCAGTTCCGTAAAGAACCCGCCGGGCAATCCTCCCCAAAGAATGGTGCTGTCGTTGCCGCTGAATTCCGCCCATTTTTCAATATCCAGATCGCCTGACGGAGCAGGCGTCAGGGCCTCAATGAACGTCAGACTTGTGGAGCACACTTCGCGCAGCAACCCTTTCATGGTCCCGTCCAGGTGAATGCAGGAGAACTTCCCTGCCTCGCCAATGCGCCGCGCCCAAATCTCCTCGTAATCGCGCATGAACATTTCGTAAAAGGTCCTGCCCACGCACTCGGAGGAGAGGTTTTCCGGAATCATCAGCACGTCGGCGGGGCATTCCACCGCGATGGCCGCCGCCTCATCATGCGAACGCCGAACCACCTCCATGGTTTTGTGAAACTCCTCGCCCGCATCGGTGAAAATTTCAAAGACGGCGGTAACGCCCGCGTCGAGGGCGATCATCTGCATCAGCGGACTCTTGGGCAGGTAGCAGAGGACAATGCCCGCATCACCCACCTGTCCGCGGCGGCGCTCTGCAAAGGCATAGTCCGGTTCGTAGCGGGTGTTTTCGTGAAAATAACGGTAAGCGCGAAGGTCGCCAGCCGACTTGATCAGGTGCTCGGTGGGGGCTTCAGCAAACGATTCGTCAAGCCAGGTCCAGGTTTCGTTCAAGGTTCCGCAAGGGGTCTCGATTTGTCGGTGCCGCTGATTATTCTCTTTCCATTCGCGCACGCGGCAATGATCCGTGATGGCGCGGAACGCAAAATCGCCTTGCAGGTAATAACCCACTCCAAGGTCGCGATGCCAGTCAAGGTAAGCATCACTGCGCTTAAAGTCCTGCGGCTTCTCGCCCCGGCCAATCAACGCCGTCGCCCAATAATCCAAATCGCCAAACCAGGGCACGCGGTCAGGCTGCTGCCCGTTCAGAACTGCAAGAACTCTTTCCCTCGGTGTCATAACTCCCTTAATTGATTAACCCTGTCACCCAAGAGGCGCTTGGTCTGGGGGCGCGATGAGCAAGTCAAAGCTCAAAACGCAAATGGCAAAAGGCAAAGGTTCTGCCCAAAAAGTGAAATTCTCGATTCTCCGCGCCGCCCGCTTCAAACTTGACTTGGAATCATCCCCTTTGCCTTTTGACCTTTGCGTTTTGCCTTGCTCTTGTCCCTCTGCGCCTCCGCGCCTCTGCGGTGAATAACCTCACCCCGTATAAGTGCCATACTCTCGAAACGCCTCGTACATGGCGCGAATATTTTGCAGCGGCAGGTCCGGACCGACTTCACCGCAGGCCACGATGCCGCCCTTGGACGATCCACACGCTTCAAACGTCCGATGCACTTCTTCCTTAACTTCTGAAACCGAACCGAACGGCATGACGCGTTGGCGGTCAATGTCCGTGCGAAAGGTCACACGCCCGCGCAAGTTTTTGGCAATCCAATCGTGCCCCACCACCGGCACCTGGCAATTGACCACCTGCACGCCAATCTCAATGAGGTCGTCAAGGATATCGCGAATCTGCCCATCACTATGGTACCAGACGTCCATGCCTTTATCCCGGACGCGCTTGAACATTTCCGCGTAGCGGGGCTTGAAGATGCGGCGCCACGTTTCCGGCTTGATGATCAATGAAGTTTGGCTGCCCCAATCATCGGCAAAATGGAGGCCGTCGTATTCCAGGGCTGTCCAATTGTCAATCCACTTCAGATGGAACTCCAGCATGTCATCCAGCAGGCGGTAGAGGCCCTTGGGCTCCGTGGCGATATCCATCATCAGGTTTTCCATGCCGCGCAATTGCTGGAGAAGCTCGAAGTAGGTGATCCATGCGCCGCGGGCGTACCAGCGGTCGTCAAAGCCCACCATGTGGCCGCTGTAAAGCCTGCCCGAGGGCGGCCCGGCGCTGAAGACCTCCGGCCACTTGTATTCGTCGTAGCGATCCAGATTGCTGATGGGCCATTCAATGGGAATTCCGCAAACGCCCAGCCATTCGGAAAACCAGACGGTGCCAAAATCGTCAATGTTTCTGCCCTTTTTATAAACCGCGGGAAAATCTTCAACGGGAAGGTCCTGCATATAATCCCAGCCAAAATCTTCGCGGAATTCCGTAAGAATTTCGTCCAAGGCTTTGCCGTAAAGGATCTGCGCGGCGGGAAGAACCGCGTGGGAAATTGGAGCACGATCGGGATAATTAAAATTGATGGCGCATTTAACTCTTTGTCGGCTGTTCAAATCAATATCCTCCTGAGGGTCGCGTGGAAAATCTGCGGGCGGGTCGCGAACCGCCTCCTCCTGTTTGTTTCAGGCGCCGTGGATAATTTATGAAGCCAGAGAACCACGGTAATGAAAGAAGTTCCGGTAAGAGTTAGTAACGCATTTTGGCGGGTAATGCCATAACTATTTTGCGAGGAAGAGCGATAGCCGGAATGAAAATCGAATTATTGGCGGCCGCGGCGATTCGTAAAATAAACTGGTCCCCAAAAGGGCTTTTCCCCAGGAGTATTGTGGCTATTCCGACATTGCGCAATCAGGGGGGCTCAATTCCGGCGCAGAACATAGACACAATGTCGCTTTCGAGGCATTGGCTTTCGTACCCCAAATCTGCAAATCCGCCCACCTTCCTGACACCTACGCTCGTCATGCTGGCCAATCGTCCGGACAAAGACACCCGACGATTACGGCCCGCCCCGGCGCACCAGGTGGCGGCGGAAGACCTTGTTTCCGATCACAGCGTAGAGGTATTGATGGTCCGCGCCGCCGAACGCTACTCCGGAAACAGGGACAACGGATTCGTCAGCCTGCTCCGGCCGATTGAGGATGGCCACCACTCTTCCCTGCTGATCGTTAATCTGAATCCCCAGTCGTGTTGCCACGTAAAGGAGCCCTTGCGCGTCCATGGCCAACCCCGCGGCGCCGCTCGCTGACGCCTCATCTGTGGTTTCCATGCGAAAGAAAGGCTCGCCGCTCGTGAGCGAACCGTCCGATTGCACCTGGAAGGACCAGATCCACTTCCCATTCGGGTCGCCAACATAGAGAAATGCCTGATCGGGAGATAGGGCAACACCATTTGCCACAAAGGCGCGCCCCCCCCAATCCTCACTCGGGCCATAAACCTGCTGCTGATGAAGATTTTCAAGGGGAACCGTCATCACTCCTCCATTACCAGTAAAAACGAGTTCTCCTCCCCGTGTAATGACCATGTCCTGACACCGGACGCCCCCCAATCGCACCGTTTTCGTCCCGCTCAAGGTGTAGCTGACAATCCCTTCATCGCCACAACCATAGAGCACTCCATCTGAACTCATTGCCAGGCTTCTCGCACCCTCCGCGTTATGGGTAAAGGTGGAAGCATGACCCTCTGCGTCAACGCGGATGATGGCCTTTGCCGAAGGATCCCCAATAAACACGTTCCCCTGCCCATCCACTGCCAGCCCAAGCGCGTCTTTCAATCTTCGGCTGAGAAGCAATAAGGAATCCTTTGCCGATGAGGGTTCAGAGTTCGTCAAGCTCGCCACCAACTCCCACTCCGAATCCACGCCCGCGAAGCCTGACTTGGGGTCGCCCTGGGCGCGCATGGGGGGCTTGGCGATGGGCTGCGGATAGTCGCGCCAGAGCCAGCGCAGGGCGTCGGGCATAATCGCGCCGCCCTGAATCATGTCGTGGTCCTTGTCGCCGGTCACAAACTTAACGTCATAGCCCGCGTAGGTCAGCGCCGACGCCATGGATTGATTGGCCAGCCACCAGTCGCCTGCGAAAAGATTCAGGTCGTGATTGCCGTCCTGAAGGAACACTCGAATCGGTTTCGGCTCGGTCTTGCGAATCAGCGCCGGATAGATGTCGCCGCCGCGCAAATCGGCGAAGCTGCCAATGAAGCTGAGCACGCGCCTGAACGCCTCCGGATGTGTCCACGCCACGGTGAAGGAGCAGATTCCGCCCGAACTCGCGCCGGAAATCGCGCGGTCGTTGGGATTGGCGGAGAGGTTATAGTGCTTCGCCACCTCGGGCAGAATTTCATCCAGCAGGAAGCGCGCGTAGCGGTCGCCGAGTCCGTCATATTCGTAGCTTCGATTGACGCGGTCCATCTGACCCGGTGCGGCGGCCTTGAGCGTGCCCGGGTCGATCAGGATGGCGATAGTGACGGGCATATCGTGCTTGGCGATCAGGTTGTCAAACACAATGGGGATGCGGGCGCGGCCGTCCTCGCTCACATAACTGTGGCCGTCCTGAAAGACCATGACGCAGGCAGGCATTTTGGAATCGTATTGCGCGGGCACATAGACCCAATAGTCGCGCACCGTGCCGGGAAAGATCTTGCTGGTCCACGAGTGCTTGGTCACGGTGCCCTGCGGCACACCCGCCTGGCGCTGCGAGTCCGGCCCCAATGGGTATTCCTCCTCCGCCCGGGCAATCCCCGTGAATACCACGAACAGACCCAGCAGCAGACACCATTTTTTCATGTAGAGGCCCTCCCTCAAGGTGCGGGAATCGTATCACGGGGTCGGACCAGCAGCTTTGACTTTCTCTTTTGAGGTTTGCGAAAGGCCCCGGCGCTGACCCATCGATTCCACATTCACGTTTTGCGGCGAAACCAGATTAACCACGGATTCCCCTGACCCCGCGGCCCGTCACGATGACCGAAAATGCCCGAAGCGCTTTGATGGAGTGCGTGCAGCTTGCTGCCGGTTTCCTGCCCCCGAGCTTGCTCGCGGGCGATGTTGTGCCATGGCCATCCTGGCCATGCCCGAGCACGGGCAAGATGCCCGTGGCACAAAATAGGAGCCAGCAGCCTGGCTGCGAAGAAAGCGGCAGCCAGCTGCGCGCACCCCATCAAGATGAAGGATGAAAGACGGGGAGGCATGGTGGGTTGACCGTCCGGGAGCCAACGCCCGAAGCAGCCGCGGTTCACGAACCGGCGGCTTCGAGAGCGCTCGAAAGATCCTGGGGGATATGGACACCCGTCTCGCGGAGCACGACGACGAGGGCGGCCCTTCCACCCTCCCACTCCACCGGCCGCACCTGCACCCTGAGTGAATTCGCCCGTCCATCCTTCGCCCGAGGGTGGCAGAGCCGGAAGCTCTTCGGATCGGCGCCGCCGCCATTTCCATCCCGCCCAAGATCAGCGACTTCTTCCAGGGGATAGAAGTCAGACATGCGCTTGCGGGCAAATTCGCCGGGGGAGACGCCGTGCAGTTCCGCCGCCGGATCGTTAAACTGAAGGAACGCGAGCGTCTTCAGGTCATAGATCCAGACGGGAAAAGGGCTGCCGCTGATCATCGCGTTGAAAGCCTCACGCGCTTCCCGCTCCCGCTCTTCCGCCCCCTGCCTCTGCTCCCTCTCAACTTTCAATTCATCTTCAGCCTGCATCAGTTGAACCGAGCGGTCGATCACGCGATCCTGCAAAGCGCGATTCAGCCGTTGGATCTCCTGCTCGCTCTCTTTGCGTTCGGTAATGTCGGTCAGGACTCCGCAAAGGGCGTAGGGACGATTGTCCTCGCCCAAAAGAGGCACACGGGAGGCAAGATAGGTGTGATACCCGCCCCTTTGCGGGATGATCTCTTCAAACTCCAACGCCGTGCCGGACGCAAGCGCCTGGGCGTCATGATCCCGCAGTTTCTGTGCCGGCTCTCTGGGGAAAAGGTCCAGGTCAGTCTTGCCCAACACCTGCTCCCGCATCATCTGGAAGGAGTCCTCAAACCGGCGGTTCACCAGCGTGTAGCGGCCTTCAGTATCTTTCACGAAGATGACGGAGGGGGAACCATCCAGGATGGCGGCAAGGCGCGACTGGCTTTGGCGTATCTTCTCCTCCGCCAGCCTGCGTTCGGTGAGGTCGCGGGTGACTTCCGAAAAACCCAGCAGGCGATCCTGATCATCACGGATGGCGCTGGTAATGGCGTCCGCCCAAAAGCGGGACCCATCCTTTCGAAGGCGCCAGCCCTGCATCTCCACTTTGCCGATTTTCGCGGCCTCTTCCAGAGCCCATTCCGGCCTGCCCGCCTTCCGATCTTTTTCCGGGAAGAAAGTGGAAAATGGCCGTCCAATGATCTCCTGCGCTTCGTAGCCCTTGATGATGGCTGCACCGTCGTTCCAAGTGGCCACGCGCCCCTGCGGATCGAGCATGTAAAACGCATAGTCCTTGACGCTCGCGATCAGTTGACGCAAACGCTCTTCACTCGCCGCAAGTGCCGCCTCAGCCTTTCGGCGCTCAGTAAGATCCCGCTTGAAAACCAGATAGATGGAACCGAGAAGCACAAAATTGAAGAGGCCTAAAATTGCCGCCGCGGTGATCGCCCTGGCCAGGTCCTTGCGCCAGGCATGATCGCGCACATCGAGCAATTGGTTCTCTTCCAGGCGGAACTCGCGCAGGTTATTACGGATGCCGGACATGACCTGCTGCTCTTCATCCAGCAAGCGGCGTTGCTGCTCTGCCGAGGCTGGTCGGACGCCCACGGTGGAAACGATCTGTTGCAGAAGACCCAGCTCCCGGTCAACCTGATCCTTCAGCTGCGCCGTTTTGCGGCTCTGAGCGGGGCTGTCTGATGTCAGAATTTGCAGTCGCACGACAATTCCCGGAATTCGACCGCGAACCAGTTCATAGGGGCGAAGGTAGGACTCATCCTCGGTCAGCAGGTATCCACGGACCGACGTCTCGGCATCATCGAGGCCGGTGCGCGCTCCCTGCGTGGCTTCAATCACCCGGTGGGTATGGATCAGCCAGTTGCTGGTATTCACAAAGGTCACGATCAGGGCGTAGGCAATCATCCCCAGGCCGCAGAGAACCACAACGGCGAACCCCAGACCCCATTGGACTTTCCTTTCGATCAGCAAAGCCATCGGAACCTTCCGTGCCACGCCAGTAATGAGCGGCCTGGAGCAAACCAGTCTTCAATCTTCTGCTTACTTGCCTGCTAATTCCGGAGTACAATCGTGTTTTCGGCCCCGGCCCCGCACAAAACTGGACGCATTGAGGTGGATTCCACGGGGGAACCCGTATCGGACAAATTGTACACTTCATTTTTGAAGGATGAAAGTCCTAAGAGAGAAAGGATGCGGAGATGAAGAGTCCACCCAAACCGGTGCCGGCCGAATCGGCCGAAAAGCAGCTCAAAGAGTTCATCGCCAAATTTGACCCGGCCGTAGCGAAGCATATCCGCTCCTGCCGCGCGGCCCTGCGCAAGAGGTTCCCCACGGCAAATGAGCTGGTCTACGACAACTACAACTTCTTTGTGATCGGCTTTTGTGCGAGTGAACGCCCCTCGGACTGCCTTTTCTCCCTGGCGGCAAATTCCAAGGGCGTCGGGCTGAGTTTCTATTACGGCTCCACCTTGCCAGACCCCGGCAAGATTCTGCTGGGCAGTGGGAATCAAAACCGCTTCATTCGCCTGGAAAGCGCTGCAACCCTCGACAGACCTGAGGTCGAAGCTCTGCTGAGCGCCGCCGTGGCCCAATCCGACGTCCCGCTTCCCGCAACGGGCCGGGGAAAGACCATCATTCGATCGATTTCCGCCAAGCAGCGTCCGCGGCGCTAGGACCCGAGCCATGAATGTTGCAGTGCAATTGCCTCCCTCGATCGTCCAGACCGGATCCGCCGGGTGCGAGTCACCAATTTGTGCGCTGGCGGGGCGACAAATTGACCTACTCATGCGCCGTCAAGCTAGGGACTCTGGGAAATAATGACCAGATGTCACGATGTCCTTTGACCTAAAACAGAGAAAAAAACCGCGCTTGATATGCGTTGAATTTCGCATCGCTCCAACCGAGTTGAGATCCATTAGGTTTCCGGCCCTGGTTAAACGCCTGCTATTTTTGACAAACATCAGAAAACAAAAGCCCACAACGTTAAATTGCCCCTCAGAAATAAGCCCCTGAGATTCAGCTAATAAAGCCAGTTCTGGCAGGGAGATTGCCTTGCTTTTCACCGGGGAATAGTCGTATTTCGGATTTTAAGGAGGGGAAGATGGCCATACCCCAACGGATCCGCGACTTCTTGGAATCCCAGGATGTCCCCTACGAGCCGCTTCACCACTCTCAAGCCTTTACCTCACAGGAGGTTGCGCATGCCCTCCATGTTTCCGGCAAGGTTTGCGTAAAGGCGGTGGTGGCCGAAGGGGATCATGAGACGGTTTTGGTGGTTATCCCGGCCTCTCACCGGCTGAACTTTCAGAGGCTCAAATCCACCCTGAAGGCAAATCAGCTGGAGATGCTGGTGGAAAGGGAGCTGGTTGGGCTCTTTCCGGACTGCGATCTGGGTGCGGTGCCGCCTTTCGGCAATCTCTACGGGATTGACGTGTGGGTGGACCGCGCGGTGGCGTGTACGGAGAAGATTGTATTTTGTGCGGGAACGCACGAAGACTGCATCCGAATGCGCTATTCAGACTTCGCCAAACTGGCCCGTCCATTTGTGGGCCACTTTTCCGAACTGGGAACAGCCCTGGCAGCCTGAACGGTTCCGATGCGTGTTTTCAGGATGAGGCGGAATTATGTCCGCGGCTTGGTTCATAAAGGGCAGGCCGTATCGGTGCAATTCGCCGCTGAAGCAAACGCGCGTTGGAACAAAACAACTGGGCAAAAGGCCCGGCTGGCCTGTGAAAGCCGCCATGCGGGCACGGGGGGGTAATTTGCCTCCGTTCCTAAGGGAATGCTGACATTGTGGACCCCATAAGGAGAGTGCCATGGGACCTGGATGCATCAACTGTCCCGTTTTGAAGACTTCACTGTTTCGCAGCATGACGACTGACCAGATTCAGGCGGTGGGGTGTGTCTTCAGGCCCACGCGATACCATCGGAATCAGATCCTGTTTTTTGAAGGTGGCATCGCGCAACACCTCTTCGCCCTGCACTCCGGCCTGGTGAAAATAGTAAAGTCCCTGGAGAACGGGAAAGAGCGGATTACCGGAGTGCTGTTCCCGGGCGAGTTGTTCGGCCTTGAATCGCTGACCGACACCTCCTACCCCTTGACTGCCGTTGCCTTGCGGGACTGTGAGATCTGTGCGGCGCCGCGCGAGGAGTTTTCCATTTACATGCGGTCGAATCCGGAAATTGCCATTGGAATGGTGCGCTTTCTGGTGGGTGAATTGAAGAGGATTCGGACACAGGTGACTGACATGAGCTTTAAGGACGCCCGCATGAAAGTGGCGACCTTCCTGCTCTCGCTGGTCACCTCGGACACCGATGTTTCGGCCAACGGAAACGTCAATATGACGCTGCCACTCTCGCGGCAGGAGATCAGCGAAGTGCTGGAACTCTCACCGGAGACCATCAGCCGCACCTTCAGCTTCTTTCGCCAGGAGCAGATGGTGGTGGCACGGGGAAGGCACCTGATTATTCAAAACCGCACCGCACTGGAAGGCGTGGCGCACCGGTAGGACAAAAACTAAGCCAGCATTTTCTCCCGCACGTTACCCTTGACGTCGGTAAGCCGGAAGTTTCTTCCCTGGAATTTAAAAGTAAGCTTTGTGTGGTCAAAGCCCAGGAGCTTCATCACCGTGGCGTGGAGATCGTGCACGTGGACCTCATCCTCGGCAACATTGAAGCCCAGTTCGTCGCTCGCTCCCATACTGAACCCGCGCTTGATTCCGCCGCCCGCCAGCCACATGCTGAAGGCGTTGGGATGATGGTCGCGGCCATTCGCGCCGCCGCTGATGCTGGCCTGCACCATGGGAGTGCGGCCGAATTCCCCGCCCCAAATAACCAGCGTATCATCCAGCATGCCGCGCTGCTTTAAGTCTTGCAGCAACCCCGCGCACGCCTGGTCCGTATCCCGGCAATTTTCCGCGATGTCTTCAACCAGGTGCTCATGCTGGTCCCAGGCCTCGTGATAGAGCTGAACAAAGCGCACGCCGCGCTCAACCAGGCGCCGCGCAAGCAGACAGTTGTTGGCGAAGGACGGCTTTCCCGGCACCGCGCCGTAGAGCGCGAGGGTCTCCTTGGATTCCTTGGAAAGGTCCATCAACTCCGGCGCGCTGGATTGCATCTTGAACGCCATTTCAAAGGAGTTGATGCGGGTCGCGATTTCCGGATCACCGGTTACATCCTGCCGCATTTTATTGAGGGCGTTGATGGAATCCAGTGTGTCGCGCTGCTCTTCCGCGTCCACCCCCTTGGGGTTCGAGAGATAGAGGACCGGGTCGCCGCTGCTGCGAAACTCGACGCCCTGATAGACCGTCGGCAGGAAACCGCTTCCCCAGCAGGAATTTCCGCCGCTGGGCCCTTTCTTTCCCGAGCTGAAAACCACGAAGGCAGGCAAGTCCTTCGCTTCGGAACCAAGACCGTAAAGGGTCCACGCGCCAAAGCTGGGGCGGCCAAACTGCATGGTGCCGGTGTTCATCAAGAGTTGCCCGGGGGCATGATTAAAGGCGTCCGTAACCAGCGACTTCACCACCGTGATGTCATCCACCTGTTTGGAAAGGTGAGGCAGCAACTCGGAAAGCTCGATTCCCGATTGTCCGTATTTGGCGAACTTGAATTTTGGACCCATCAGGCGCGAATTGGGATTGATGAAGGCGGCGCGATAGCCCTTCAGGAGTTCGGGTGGAGGCAGGGTGCCATCAAACTTCGCCAGTTGCGGCTTATAGTCAAACAACTCCAGGTGGCTGGGCGCGCCCGCCATGAATAGAAAAATGACGCGCTTGGCCTTGGCGGGAAATTGCGGCTGCTTGGGCGCGAGCGGATCAACGTGGGTTGTCTCCGCGTAACCTCGTTCGGCAAGCAGTTGGGCCAAGGCAACGGAGCCCAATCCCATGGTGCATTGCTGAAGGAACCAGCGCCGCGATACTTCCTTGGGACTAAGATGGCGATAAAGATGGTCGGAACAACTCATGATCACTCCTTGGTAATCGTCTCATCCAGGTTCAACAAAACCCTTGAGACCGCGGTCCATCCCGCCAATTGGGACGCCGTGAGATTCTTGGGCAGCAGCGGGGCGAGCGCATCGTTTCCTCCCAGAAGGTCCCACGGGTTCAGTTCACCGTCCTGATAGCGGTGGGTCTCCTTCTGCAGGAAGGCCAGCAAATTATCCTTCTCCAGCTTATTCGGGTCGCGCGCCAAACAGCGGCGGAAGGCAAAATCAAGACGTTGATCGTCCGTCCTGCCGCCATCCATCACCGTGTGAGCCGCCAGGGCTCGGGCCGCATCCAGAAACACCGGTTCATTCAGTGTGGTCAATGCCTGGAGTGGCGTATTGGAACGCACGCGCCGCACGCACGACATATCGCCATTCGGAGCGTCAAATGTCTCCAGCATGGGATAAGGAACAGACCGATAACGGAACGTATAGATGGCCCGGCGATAGCGTTCAGCGCCAATCGATTCAATCCAAACCTTCGTGCTGTAACTCACCGGCGGAAGGAAGAGGAAATCCGGCGCGGGAGGATTGACGCTGGGTCCGCCTATCTCGGGGTCAAGCAAGCCGCTGGCGCTCAGGGCAATGTCGCGAACCACTTCCGCATCCACGCGGAAGCGCGGACCGCGAGCGATCAAACGATTGTAGGGGTCTTTCTCCAAAAGGTCCGGCGTCACGTGTGAAGATTGCCGGTAGGTGGCCGAGGTCACAATCAGCCGGTGCAATTTCTTCAGGCTCCATCCCTGATCCATGAATTGAACGGCCAGCCAATCGAGCAACTCCGGATGCGAAGGCAACTCGCCCTGGGTTCCGAAATTCTCACTGGTGGCCACGATGCCAATTCCGAAATAAGCCTGCCACACACGATTCACAATGGAGCGCGCAGTGGTGGGGGAGTTCCGCGAGGCCAGCCAGCGGGCAAACGTCAGGCGCGTGGGCTGCCCATTCTGCCAGGAATCATCCTGCGGCAGCGAAGGCAGGAACGCCGGAACACCCGGCTGAACCAACTTAGTGGGATGTAGAAAGTCGCCCCGCGTCAGGATGTGCGTTTCCCGAGGCTCATCCCGCGTCTGAAACACCAATTGCGCGGTCCCTTCGGGGTACGCTTTCCAGACTTCGGCAATCTCATCGTTTTGCGATTTCCATTCTGGAATGGTCGTGCGCCAGTAGCCAAAAACTTCCTGCTCCTGCTGGGGAGTGCGTTGGGCAACGGGGATCGAGAGGATGTCGCGCACGTCCTTGGGCAGCGGATCCGCCGTGGCATTCGGCACGTTCGTAATCGAGAGGCGGAATCGGCCAAGGGTGTTGTTCTGATTCTCGTCAACAGCGTTGCCGCCGTGATTCTGCGACAGGTGAATGGTAAAGATGGTTCCCTTGGGGAAGGAGATAGGCGCTGCCAGCGTAAAGACGGCCTTGCGCGACTGATTGCGCTGGCCGGGGCCGGCATCAATTCCCCAGCCGGTTTCATCCTTGCCGTCAATGGCAAACCCAGCAGGACCAGTTACGACCTTGCCGGTCTTCTCACTAAAAGCGCCGTCAAGGGGTCTCACCGGCTGCTCATAATCCGAAGTGGCTTTCACGAACTTCAATGTGGTGACTTTGGTCGGATCGTCGGCGGGAGCAGCCTCAACGATAAATTCGGTTAAAGCGTTGATCCCCTTTGGCGAACGGCCGGGGCCGCCAAAAGGCAGCGTCTGGTCCGTCAGCAATTCCATGCGGAAAGCGGTGACGTTTTGCAGGTCCGTCTTCACGCTCATCTTCACCTTGCTATGAGCGGGCGTGTAACCCTTGCAGAGGAAGGAGCCGTCCTTTTGCGGCAGGTACTTCATTCCGCCGGTGGAGATGTCGTCCACTTCCGGCCGGATCACTGTCCAATCCGGCTGCCCCTGCTTCACCTGCTCTTCCCACTTGGCCATATCCGCCTGCCAGGTCGGGTGCTGATGCTGAAGCATCCCTTCAATTTCGCGCGTCTTGCGGAAAATCTCCTCCCGCTTCATCTGCTCCTGCGGCGTATAGACACCAATGTTGGCGTCTGCCGCGCTGTTGATGAACGCGAACATGCGGTAATACTCTTCCTGCTTCAGCGGGTCGAACTTGTGATTGTGGCACTGCGCGCATTGGATGGTGATTCCCAGAATGCCCTTGCCGATGGCGTCCATGCGATCGTACATGGCTTCCATGCGGAACTGCTCCGGGTCGATTCCGCCCTCTTCATTGATCATGGAGTTGCGCAGATAACCCGTGGCCACAATCTGGTCCTGCGTGGCGTGGGGCAGCAAGTCGCCCGCAACCTGCTCAATGATGAACTGGTTGTATGGCTTGTCGTGATTGAGGGAATTAATCACCCAGTCGCGATAGAACCATACTCGACGCGGCTTGTCCTTTTCATAGCCGTCGGAGTCCGCGTAGCGCGCGGCGTCAAGCCAGACACGCCCCCAGCGCTCGCCATAATGTGGCGAGTTCAACAGGCGGTCGACCTGCTTTTCATAGGCGTTGGGACTCTTGTCCGCAACAAAGGCGTCTACTTCCGCCGCCGTAGGTGGCAGCCCAATCAGGTCAAGGCTCAGGCGGCGCAACAGCGTTACGCGGTCGGCCTGGGGAGAAGGAGAGAGCCCTTCCTTTTCGAGCCGCGCCAGGATGAAGGCATCAATGGGATTCCGCACCCAAGCCTTGTGATCAGGCACCGGGACGGCAGGCTTGACAGGCGCGATGAAGCCCCAATGCTTCTTGGCAGCTTCGGGAGCGGCATAGGCTGCTGTGGCCGTTTCGGAAATCTCCGCGCCTTGATCAATCCAGGCACGAAACAATTCAATCTGCTCCGGCGCCAGCGGTGAGCCGCCAAAAGGCATGCGCGTTAGGTCGCCAGTTCCAGCAAGGCGCTTGTAGAGGGAGCTATCCGCGGATTTACCCGGCACAATAATTTTGCCATTGGTGCCCCCTGCCAGGAACGCCGCACGATTGTCGAGGCGCAGGCCGCTCATTTGAGCCGAGGCTCCGTGGCAACTGTAGCAATTCTTTTCCAGGATCGGTTGAATGTCCTTGAGGTAATCAACCTTGGAAACATTGGGCGAAGGGGCGTTCTGGGTCTGGGCAATTCGCGGAAATACTTCTAACCCCAGGACGCATGCGATAGCGACAAAGGGGAGGAATTTCAAAGGTTTTTTTCCAACCATTTTTTATTCACTTTGGATTTTAAAGTGCCCTGTTAAATACTAGAAAATAAAGGCTAGCACAAGCATCAATGACGCTGCAAACAAAATGTGGGGCGCAGTAAATGTTCGACAAGCAGATTTATGGTCCATAGGATTCCAAATCATCCTCAATCTGCCGGCGGAGCCGCAAGCAAACACGTCTGGTAGGGGCTGGACTTGCCCTGCCCTTGGAGTTTTCTCGCGTTGTGGAATGAGGGCGGGGCAAGCCCAGCCCCTACCAGACGCGCAAATTGTTTGCTAAGAAAACAAGAATTTACTGTACTACATTACAGAGGTCCGCCCTCAATCCTCATTGCCGCCATCCGCTGATTCTTATAGAATCACCCTTTGAGCACAATGCCCATGTTCGGTGCGCCCACACCCCGGCGCCAAGGTGACGAAGAAGTGCCCGCTTCCCTCCCCCGGCGATTTCTCCGACCCCGGTTGATGATTCCGGCGATTCTGTTCATTGGTCTCACGGCATTGCTCACCCCGTGCGCGGAACTTCGGGCCGACAACTTCATCTTCTATTTCCCCTCCACTCACCACTCGCTGCCATTTGAAACCTCCGGCAGCACCAAGTACCTGCCCTTGCTGGAAGTCCTGAACATGGTGGGCAAGGTGGGTGGCATTCAGGAGAAGAAGAATTCCATCAAAGTCTTTTTTGGAACCACGCAAATCGAGTTGAAGGCCGATGACACGAAGGTGCTGATTGGGAAGGCAGGCTACGATTTGCCACAGCCCACGCACCTTACCGATGGTCAGTGGATGGTGCCGGTGGACTTTCTCACCACCATCCTGCCTCACCTCACGCATCAGCCCGTCGAATATCAGGAAGGAACCAACCGCATCTTTATCGGCGACGTAAGACCCTCGTCATTCAGCGTGCGACTTGACGCCATCGCCAACGGAGTGCGCCTGGCCGTGCAGTTCACGGACAAGGTGGCGGTGCATACGGCATCCAGCAACGGAAAATGGGTTATGTTCCTCGGTGATCGACCCATGGAGCCCATGGAGCCGTCCTACCATTTCCAGAACGCCTACCTGAGCGACCTGCAGTTTGACGATCAGGATGGCGTGCCCAAACTGATTCTTTCACCGACTTCGAGTGGCTTGAATTTCTATCCGGTATTGGCCGAAGGCGGGAAGATGTTACTGGCGGATGTGGTGAAACCTCCCTCCGCATCGGCACAGTCCACAACGCCGCAGCCGGCTCCACAACCAACCCCCGCATCCACCTTGAATCCGCCGGACCAGCAAACGCCGCAGGTTTCGGAGGAGTCTCCGGCCGCGCCTCCGGGTCCGCCACTGCCCGTGGTGGTCCTTGATTCCGGCCATGGCGGCAATGACAATGGCGGCCACAGCAGCGATGGCGTGCTGGAGAAGGATCTGGTGGCGCAGTATGTGGCCCGCGTTCGATCGGCCTTGCTGGCCACCGCCAAGTATCGTGTGCTATTGACCCGCGTTGGTGACGTGAACGTCAGCGCGGATCAACGCGCGCTTGCCGCCAATCTTTCTGGCGCCATTTATTTCCTCAGCTTTCACGCCGGCGATTTGGGCTCAACTTCGCCCCGCATTGCCATTTTTACTTATCAACCGGCCAGCGTCGCGGCCCCCACGGTTGCGCCCACCCCGGTGGTGGCCGCCTCTTCGCCTGGGGTGCCAGCAGCTCCTCCAGCTGTACCTGACACTGCGCCCGCTACCCCCACGTTCGTGCCTTGGGGACAGGTGCAGGAAGCTCGCATGGGGCAAAGCCAGCAGCTCGCTCTGGCCCTGCAACAACAACTGGCCTTAGTGAACGGCGTCGAGGTGGATCTGCCCACCACCGCACCGCTCCGCTCGCTGCGCAATGTGAATGCTCCCGCCGTTGGCATTGAATTGGGCCGCTTGGCGCCAGATGCCGACGCCACGGCGCTCACCAGCCTCGCTTTTCAGCAGCAGGTGGCCGCCGCCGTTGTCCAGGCACTGGCGAGCGTCGACAAGGGAGGCAATTAGCCCGTGACCACGCGCGCCAAGGTCCTTCTGCTGATCCTGATTGTGACCCTGGCTGCGGGAGTGTTTTACTTGCGCACGCTCGCCCGGCGCGTCTTCTTTGAGCCTCCGCAAAAGTCGGAAGAGACGGCTCGCGCCAAGCTTGACCAGTTCGCGCTTCAGCCCACCAACGGCACAACCCAGCTCGCGACGCTCTATTTCCCCTCGCTGAATGACGGCAAGATCGTTACGGAGAGCCGCTCCATTACCTGGGCTCAATCGGATACGGACCGGGTGCGCCAGGTTGTGCTGGCACTGGCGGAAGGCTCGCACCAGGGTTACGGGCGCGTCTTTTCGCCTTCCACCACCGTGCGCGCGGTCTTCCTGGCGACCGATGGCACTGCCTACGTTGACCTGTCAAACGACATCCTTAGCGATTTTGAGCCCGGAATTGAAACCGAAACGCTGGCCATCTATTCCATTGTGAACTCCATTACCATCAATATCCCCTCGGTGAAACGCGTCAAGTTTCTCATCCAGGGACAGGAAGTTGAGACCTTGGATGGGCACGTTGACCTGACCACCGCCTATACTCCGGATCTCACCCGCATTAAATCCAATCCTTGAGGTTCTATGCCCACACCCAAAGCTATAAGCGGTCTGCTTTATTCCGGCGGCAAGTTGATCCGGCCGGATAACCGCACCAACACGGAATTGCGTCCGCTGGAAATCATCCCCAACTTCATCTCCAGCGCGGAAGGATCAGCCCTGATCCGGCTGGGCGAGACGCAAGTGATCTGCACCGCCTCAGTGGATGATGGCGTCCCCTCCTTTCAAAAGGGCAGCGGGCGCGGCTGGATTACCAGTGAATACGCCATGATTCCACGCGCCACCAGCTCCCGCACACCACGTGAGTCCACCCGCGGACGGCAATCCGGGCGCACGATGGAGATCCAGCGGCTGATCGGGCGGTCGCTCCGCGCCGTGGTGGACATGGAAGCGCTGGGCGAGCGCACCGTGTGGATTGATTGCGACGTCATCCGCGCCGATGGTGGCACGCGCACGGCTTCCGTAACCGGTTCCCTGGTGGCACTGGGATTGGCAATAAAAAAACTGCAAGCTCAGCGCTCACTCAAGGTCAATCCACTGATGGATTACCTGGCTGCGATCAGCGTCGGCATGGTGGGAGGCGAACTTCTGCTGGACCTCAGCTACCCTGAAGATTCCGCCGCCGAGGTTGACATGAATGTGGTGATGACCGGCGCGGGCCGATTGGTTGAAACCCAAGCCACCGCCGAAGGCCGCACCTTTAGCGTGGAAGACCTGAATCATTTGATTGAACTGGCACGCCCAGCCATCAATTACCTGGTCGAAGTCCAGAAATCAATTTTGAACCTGGTGATCAACGCAAAGTGATGAGTGACAAGCGACAAGACAAGGAAACCGAAATCCAAAGTTCAGAGTTATCGCCCACCGGCGATGGCTCGTCACTCGTCACTCGTCACTCGTCACTTTTTCTCGCCTCTTCCAACCCTGGCAAATTGCGGGAGTTCACCGAAGCGGCGGCCTTGCGAAATGTGACGGTGGAACCGCTTCCCGGTTTCGCGGAGTTGACCGTCTGCATTGAAGATGGCACGACGTTTGAGGAGAATGCCCGCAAGAAGGCCATCCACTATAGCCGGAACAGCTCGGGATTAGTCTTCGCCGACGACTCCGGCATCTGCGTGGACGCGCTGAACGGAGCACCTGGAATCTTTTCGGCGCGGTTTGCCGGTCCCCAAGCCACCGACGCCGAAAACAACCAGCGGCTGCTGGCAGACCTTCACCAGGTGGAAGCCAGGAGTCGAGCCCACGCCCTTCACACGCCTCGCCCGCACAGACTTTTCAATCGAGCTGCCCATTACGTCTGCGCGATTGCCCTGGCAGAGGCAGGCGAGGTGATCACCGTCGTGGAAGGAAGCGTCGAAGGTGTCATCATCGATGAACCCCGCGGCGTGGCCGGCTTCGGGTATGATCCTTACTTCTTCTACCCGCCACTCGGTAAAACATACGCCGAACTCGAGCCGGAAGAAAAATTCGCCGTCTCCCACCGCGGCGAGGCGTTTCGCAGACTGCTGGATTACCTCTACGGCCCGCATTGAGGATAATTGAGATGCTCTCTGCGTTGGAGGGATTTGAAAATGGGATCGCAAACAAACGAACGGATTGTGCAGGTATCCTCTGGGCTCATACCGCTGGCCGTGGTGGTTTTTGTTCATTTTGGGTTTTCCGTTCTTAAAATAGTTGCCATCCTCCTGCCCGTTCTCGTTGTACTGGCGATCATCATGTTTGCAGCAGCGCCCGGCCCCAAAGCAAAAGAAGTTGTCGAACGGAAGAAAGGTCGCCGTCGATAACAGACCGTGGAAATCACACCACCATTCCGCAATCGAATAACACAGTTTTTCCCCGTGTAAAATCCAAGTTACCTGTCACACCTGTGCGCGGCCACCATTGCCTGCCCCAGGCTGATGCCGCCATCGCCGCACGGCACCTCGGCGTGAGTGAATACTTCAAAGCCCTGCTGCACAAGGCGCTGTTCGAGGTGTTGGGCGAGAAAACAGTTTTGGAAGGATCCACCGCTGAGGCAGATTCGCCCAAGTCCGGTTCGCCCTCGCACCAAATCCGCCGTCCGCGCCAGGACATCCACAAAACCAAGATGAAACCGGCGACTGATAACTCCGGTGGGGGCGCCTTCGCGAAGATCCTGGGCGAGCGCGGTGAACAGCGGGCGCGTGTCAATGATCCACCCGCTTCCCTCTTCTCGAATCGCGATGGGATAACGGAAATCATCGGTTGCGTCTTCTGTTATCGCCGCTTCCAGTTCGATGGCGGCCTGGGCTTCGTAGTTCACCTTCTCCCGAATTCGGATGAGGGCCGATACGGCATCGAACAACCTGCCGGCGCTTGAGGTCAGGGGAGAGTTAATCCCGCGCTCGATCAGTTTCAGCAGGGTCTCTGTTCGGGGACGGTCGAGGGCTCGCACAAAGGGAATACCCAAATTCCAAAAGTCGCGGCCAAAATGGTGGAAGAGGTAGCTGATCGCCATACGCCGCGGCTCAAAGATCGCGGCTGAACCTCCTGGCAAGGGGACGTAATCCAGATGCGCGACGCGTTCGAATTCGCCGTAATCGCAAACCAACACTTCCCCTCCCCAAACATTGCCATCTGTTCCATAGCCGGTACCGTCGAGAGCGAACCCGATGACGCGGCCGTCCAGATGGTTTTCCGCCATGCAACTGGCAATGTGGGCATGATGGTGCTGAACGCCCACGCCGTCCATGCCCGTCTGCTCCAGCGCCCAGCGAGTGCAGAAATAATCCGGATGCAGGTCATAAGCGATGATGCGCGGCTCAACCTGCAAAATGCGTTTGAGGCCCGCCACCGTTGATGTGAAGAACTTGTAGCTTTCAAGGTTCTCAAGGTCGCCAATGTGCTGGCTCAAAAACGCTTCGCTTCCCCGGGTGATGCAGATCGTGTTCTTAAGCTCAGCACCCACCGCCAGCACTGGCGGCAACGCTTCCTTCAAATAAACAGGTGCCGGCACATAGCCGCGTGATCGCCGCACCTGCCGCGGCCGTCCACCTGCCACGCGCATTACGGAATCGTCGGCGCGCAAGAGGATTTCGCGATTGTGCACAAGGAAATAGTCCGCAAGGCCGTGCAATCGCTCAACGGCTTCCGCATTGTCAATGGCGATGGGCTCTTCCGAAATGTTTCCGCTTGTCATCACCAGCGCCGACAATTTGTTTCCGGCAAGAAGCAGGTGGTGCAGGGGCGTATAGGGCAGAAAAACGCCAAGGTCGCGGTTGAACGGGGCCACAGATGCCGCGAGCCTCTCGTGCTGCTTTTTCCTTAATAGAACGATAGGGTGCGCCGGGCTTTGTAGCAAGCTGCGGGAAACATCATTCAACGAGCAGAGTTCTTCCAAACCGTCAAGCGTGGGCGCCATGATGGCAAACGGCTTCTCCACACGGCGCTTTCTTTCGCGCAATCGCGTCACGGCGGCTTCATTCATCGCATCCACGGCCAGATGAAATCCTCCCAGGCCCTTGATGGCTACAATCTCACCGGCGGCAAGCAGCTCAATCGTTTTCAGAATGGGGTCGGCCGCCTCACTTTGTTGGCCCATCGCATTCAAGAGCTCAACGTGCGGACCGCATTTCCAGCACGCATTGGGTTGCGCATGAAAGCGCCTGTCGCGCGGATCGTCATATTCCCGCTGGCACTCCGGGCACATCGGAAATACTGACATGGAAGTCTTCGCACGATCGTACGGAATGTCGCGCACAATGGTATATCGCGGGCCGCAGTTGGTGCAGTTGATAAACGGATAGCGAAATCGACGGTCGGAGGGATTCAACAACTCCGCCAGGCAGTCATCGCAGAGGGCAACGTCGGGAGAGATCAAAACCGTGCGCTCCTCACCAACGCGGCTCGGCAAAATTTGAAAGTCAGTGTCAGCCCCGGGGGCGCAGTCCGTAACCACCATACTGGTGATGTGGGCGAGCGGGGGGACTTCACGCGGCAGCCGCGAAAGAAACGCCTCCACGGCATCCACGGCGCCTTCCACCTCAATGGAAACGCCTGCGCTGGTATTGGTGATAAATCCTGTCAGGCGGTTTTCGGCAGCCAGCCGATAAATGAAAGGCCGAAACCCCACGCCCTGCACAATCCCCGAAATTTCAACGGCTTTGCGACAAACCATATTAGCCACGGATCACACGGATTAACACGGATCACAAAAACAGGAAGCAGTCAGAACCAGCTTAACGTCTCAGAACTATTATTTCAGACCTTCCATTTAGCTTCAGTTTGATCCGTTTCAATCCGTGTAATCCGTGGCTGTTGTTGGGCGCCTGCTCTTCCGTTCGTTGTCGTAGATGAATCGCTTAAATTCCGGTTTTGGGCCGAAGTTCATCAGGAGTCCAATTTCCACGTTCGTGGCGCGCAGATAGTGCATGATCTGTGCCTCATAAGCGCTTTCCATCGCCCTCGAAGCCTTAAGTTCAACGATAACGACGCTATTCACAACAATGTCAGCCCGAAACTCACCCACAACTTGTCCGCGAAAATGAACAGTAATCGGCTGCTGCTGAGCCACATGCAGGCCCGCCTGAGACAGTGCGATCAGCATAGCCTGCTCATAAACAGATTCAAGAAAGCCAGGTCCAAGCTCATTGTAGACCTCATAAAAGACACCGATAATCTTCTCTGTCACTTCCTGGTGTTTCACTCTTACTGATCCGTGTTAATCCGTGTGATCCGTGGCTGTTCTTCTTTTTTCCAGCCAGCCAATCCAATCATCCAGCCCCTGTCCCGTGGTGCACGACACTTCCACAATATCCATGCCCGGATGAACCTGCCGCGCATATTCGCGAGCTTTCGACATATCAAAGTAGACGTAGGGCAGCAGGTCGATCTTATTCAGGATCAGCAGTTCCGATTTCGCAAAGATCGATGGGTACTTTAAGGGCTTGTCCTCGCCTTCAGCCACGCTGAGCATTACGATTTTCGCGGCCTCGCCAAGATCATAGCTGGACGGGCAGACGAGGTTGCCAACGTTTTCGACAATCAGGTAATCCAAACTCTCCAGCGGCCACTCGGCCATTGCGCGCTCCACGCGGAGGGCGTCCAAGTGGCAGGTGCCCCCGGTGGTAATCTGCTTAGCGGGAAAACCGAAGCGCGATAGCCGCCGCGCGTCGTTATCGGTTTGAATATCTCCCGTCAGCACGGCAACGCGCGTACTCTTGGGCAAGCGCTCAAGTGTTCGCTCCAACAGTGCTGTCTTCCCCGACCCCGGCGAGCTGATCAGGTTCACGCACAGGATTCCGTGCTGCTTAAAGCTCTCGCGCAAGCGCGCGGCAATGCGGTCATTCTCACTTAAGACTTTCCCCTCTAAAGCAATGCGATCCATCAATCCTCCACTTCCAGATAGGCGAGGTCGAGCTCTTCGCCCCCGGCAAGCGTTGTATGATCATTGGCGCAACGGGGGCAGGCCAGGCTCTCCTCCAGCACGTCAAAGGTTAGGTTGCAGGCGGAGCATCGCTGGCGGCGTGGCACAGCCTCAATTTCCAGCGCCAAAGGTTCAAGCGTCGTCCCCTGCACGAGGGCGCTGAAACCAAAACTGAGCGCCTCCGGCTCCACGCCGGACAACACTCCAATGCGCACGCCAACTTTCAACACGTGCGCACCCGGGTGTTTATCAGCTTCGTTGCGAACGGCATCAAGAATTGCACTTGCAATGCTGAGTTCATGCATGGTTGTAGTCCTCAGTCATCAGTTTTCAGTCGGCAGTCGTCAGTTTTCAGTTCTCAGTTTATGTGCCTCTTCATCAGACTCCCCGCGATATCTGCCGCCGGCCTACTGAATATTGATGAATGACAACTGACGACTGCCTTAACAAATTCGCGGCAACTGGTCTCCCGAAAGCATATCGACAATGCGTGTTGTTCCAAAGGATGTCCGCATCATCACGAGTCCTGAATTCGCCTGTGTCACCTTGCCGATAATCCGTGCGTTCTTCCCCAGGGGATGCGCGCGCATGGCGGCAAGAATCTTATCCGCGTGCAGCGGGTCCACAATCGCCACCAGCTTCCCTTCATTCGCCACATAAAGCGGATCGAGCCCCAACAGTTCGCACGCGCCGCGCACAGCTTCCTGAACGGGAATGCTGGATTCCTCCAACTCCATGCCCACGCGTGATTGCGCAGCGATTTCATTGAGCGCGCTTGACAGCCCGCCGCGAGTGGGGTCGCGCATGCAGCGGATGGCAGGGCTCGCTTCCAACATTGCCGCCGTCAAGGTGTGGAGCGCCGCGCAGTCACTCACAATGGGACTTTCGAACTCCAGCCCTTCGCGCTGCGAGAGAATCGTGATGCCGTGGTCGCCAATCGTGCCGCTGAGAATGATGGCGTCGCCCGGCCGAGCCTGGTCCGCCGAGAGGTTGATGCCGGGAAGCACGCGGCCGATTCCCGAAGTATTGATGAACAGCCCGTCGCCTTTTCCCTTTTCCACCACCTTGGTGTCGCCGGTAACGATGATGACTCCCGCATCCTGCGCCGCCTGGCTGAGTGACGCCACCACGCGCTGAAGCGTCTCCAGCGGCAGGCCCTCTTCAAGGATGAACGCCACGCTGAGGTAAAGTGGTTCAGCTCCTCCCATCGCCAGATCGTTAATCGTGCCGTTGACGGCCAGCGAACCGATGTCTCCACCCGGGAAAAACAAGGGTTTCACCACAAACGAGTCGGTGGTGAAAGCCAGCCGCACGCCATCCACGGTCAACTGGGCCTGGTCATTCAGGCTGTTCAGTGCGGGGTTTTGGAACGCGGGAAGGAAGATTTTCTGCAGCAACTCCGCACTCAAACGGCCACCGCTGCCATGTCCCAACAATACTTTCTCTTGGGCTGGCAATGGAGCCGGGCATGCGAGTTGTTCCAGTGAAGGTTTATCGTCAGGCATCGAAAGTCTCACACTCTTTATGCGGAATGGCGGCGATATTGATGGTATGCCGCGCAAGCCCCCTCCGATGAAACCATGGGAGCGCCGAGCGGACTTGCCGGCGTGCAACGGACCCCAAACGCGGGGCAATCCGGCGGCTTCTTTAAGCCTTGCAGCACGAGGGCGCTGATGCATTCGGCGGGCTCATCGGCCGACTGGGCGGAAACATCAAAAACCTTTTCCGCGTCGAAAGCGGCATACACTTCGCGCAGCCTCAATCCGCTGCGGGGAATTGTTCCGATGCCGCGCCACTTGCGGTCGCAGACCTCGAATACACTGGCCATGATCTTCTGCGCCGGCAAGTTCCCTTCCCGCGCCACGGAGCGCCCATACTGATTTTCCACCTCGGCGCGGCCATCTTCCAGTTGCGCCACCAGCATGGAGATTGCTTCCAAAAGATCTACTGGCTCGAACCCGCCCACCACGATGGGAACCTGAAAATCGCGGCAGAGCGCCTCATACTCCTCCATGCCCATCACCGTGCAGACGTGCCCGGGAGCAATAAATCCCTGCACGCGATGCTGGGGAGACTCAAGCAACAGGCGCAGCGCCGGCGGCACCAGCACCTGCGAGGTCAGCATGGAAAAATTCTTCAATCCTTCACGAGCCGCCTGCCACACGGCCATGGCATTGGCGGGCGCGGTGGTCTCAAAGCCGATCCCGAGAAAGACCACCTTGCGGTCGGGGTGGGCGCGCGCAATCTTGAGCGATTCCATGGGCGAATACGCCACGCGGACATCACCGCCGCCCGCCTTGACGTGGAACAGGTCAGTGTGCGAGCCCGGAACCCTCAGCATGTCTCCGTAGGAAACCAGCGTGACGTCAGGAAGCGAGGCAATCGCCAGCGCCTTGTCAATGACCTCCAGCGGAGTCACGCAGACCGGGCACCCTGGCCCATGCACCAGTTCAACCTGGGCGGGCAGAACTTCATCGATTCCATAACGCATCAAAGTGTGCGTCTGCCCGCCGCAGATCTCCATCAAAACCCACGGGCGGGTAACACGCTTCGCAATCCCGGCAATCAAAGGCCGGGCAAGAGCGGCGTCGCGATACTCGTCGATGTATTTCATAAAAAAGCAGGAGTCGGAAGCCAGAAGTCAGGAGTCAGAATCCATGAGCCGAACGGGTTGAACACAGGCCCCCAGGATTAAGTAACAACTTCAATCCAAGGCCGCGGCTAGCCTTTCATTCTAACTTCTCGCTTCTAGCTTCTAGATTCCTTCCTCAGACTTCGGACCTCGGACTTCGGACTCTCCTCCGGTCTCCCCCAACTCTTCTTGCACTTCCCCCAGTTGCTTGAGCAATTCCAGTGTCCGCGCGGCTTCTTCCGCGTCCAGGCGGCTCAGGGCGAAGCCGACGTGGACGATCACGTATTCGCCCACTTCCACCTCGGGGACAAAATCCAACTGAACCTCGCGCGTGATGCCGCCAAAGTCCACGCGGCCCATCAAGGCTCCCGCGCGGTCTTCCTTACTCAGAACTTTCCCGGGGATTGCCAGGCACATGGTGGCTCATTTCTGGATGGGGGTATGGAGGGGGGAGTAATCCGGGGACGTTAAATGACCACAAGCCGTTTCTCGCCCCAACGGGCAGTCGCGGTCGCAATGGCCCGCCTGAAACCGTCCCCGGGATCTTTGTCGTGGTGCGCTTCGGCTGGCTCCCGATTGGGCGCGATTTCCGCCACCAGGTCGGCAACCAGCCGTACGGTCGATTTCACCGCGTCGTGCATCGCACCACCCAAGGTCAAACAGTCCGCCGCCTCTACCGCCAGGATAAAGACATCCTTCGGGACATTAAGTAGCAATTCCTTGGCCAACTGGAGCGTCTCCAACAGCCCGACATAGTGGGGAGAGGGTCCGCAGACGGACTTCATGTCTGAACTCCGCAGTATGTAAAGGGTTCCGGGAGGAACATTGCCAGTCTGAATACTATCGACCACCACCAAAAGGTCGATATCGGTCAAATAGTCAAGAAGATGGAAGCCGGAATCGGAGGTAAAAACCACATCCATCTGAGGGAAACGCCCCCGAAGCTCCTCCGCCACGACCAAACCGAATGCGTCGTCGGCCAGAAGTTCGTTACCCAAACACAGCACACGGATCAGGGAGGGCATACGACTCATTTCTTGCAAAAGGTGCCAGGTATTAGGTGCCAGATGTCAGGACAAACGATAACGGCGATGGCAGAGTGGAGAACGGTTCAACAATAAGGGGGAAGGGTAAAGCGCCATGGCCGATTCTCAGCCTTTATCCTTTGCCCTTCACACTTTACCTCTGCCCACTCGCGCCTATCCCTAACACCTGGCACCTGACACCTGGCACCTCTGCACTTTCCCATCCCAATCGCGCCGCAATGTCGACTGCACATTACCATGAGAATCATGCACACGCACCATTAGCGGCATGCTTCCGGGCATGGAATGTGTGGCGCAGCCGTGGCACGGGTCGTAGGCCCTAAAAGCCATCTCCACCATGTTCAGGATGCCTTCGGAGACGGTCCCATTGATAATCAGCCCCTTGGCGGCCTTTTCGACGCTCATGGCCATGCGCGCGGCATTGTTCTGCGTGGCCACGATCAGGTTGGCCCTGGTGATCAGCCCCTTTTCATCGGTCTGATAGTGGTGTATCAAGGTTCCCCGCGGCGCCTCCACCACGCCAATGCCCTCGCGCGGAGTTTCCGTGGGCAGGGTGCGAATCTCCGGGCTCGCGATCTCAGGATCGTTCGCAAGCTCCTCCAATCGCTCCGCCGCATAGATCATCTCAATCACGCGCGCCCAGTGGTTTGCCAAAGTATGGTGGATGGGCTTGCCCCCGAGTGTTGACACGTACTGATGGTAGGCATACTCCGCCAACGGAGTCGCCATTCCCTCCGCCGCGTTCAACCTTGCCAGCGGCGCCACGCAATAGACGCTGCTCTCCGCTCCCTCTGCAAACCCTTTCCAGCCCAGCGGCTTGAGATAGGCAAACTTGATGTAGCTCCACGGCTCCACGTGCTCAGCGATGTAATCCAAGTACTTTGACGGCGCGAATTTGTTCCACTCCTTGCCTTCGGGCGTTACCACACGAATCGAGCCATCGTAAAAGTTCACTTTGTTGGCCGCGTCCACCATGCCCATGTAATAGGTTCGATGGGTATATGCGTCGGAGCGGATCAGGTCAACATACTCGCCATTTTCCAGAACCAGCTTCTGGAAGGTTTCGAGCGTAAACTTGCCAAAATCAACGGTCTCTTTGGCGACTTGCTTAATCTTCTCCTGTTCGGCGGCACTGATGCGCTTGGCCACGCCGCCCGGCAATCCCAGCACGGGATGGATGGGCTTGCCGCCAATCGCCGTCATCACTTCACGCAGCTTGCGGCGCATCCCAATTACTTTTTGGCCAACCTCGATGCCCACCTTGGCGATGACGCCCAGCACGTTGCGCTCCGCCGCGGGAGCTTTGGGCCCAACAATAAAATCCGGGCCTCCCAGGAAATAGACATGCAGCGCGTGGTCCTCAACCACGAAGCAGGAGTAGAAAAGTTCGCGAATCTTCCTGGCCGCACGTGGCGGAGTAACGCGGTAGAGGGCATCCAGAGCCTTGGTGGAGGCCATGTGATGTGCCGTGGGGCAGACCCCGCAAATGCGCGAGGTGATCTGCGGCATCTCCTCCGCCGGACGCCCCTGGGCAAACTTCTCAAACCCGCGCAACTCCGGCACCTGGAAGAACGCGCGGTCCACATTTCCCTGCTCATTCAGGAAGATCTCGATTTTTCCATGACCCTCGAGACGAGTAATGGGGTCAATCGTGATGCGCCGTTCCATTTTTTCTCCTTCCAGCCACGGATCTCACGGATCAACACGGATTTTGAGGGTCCGATCCGTGTTCATCCGTGTCATCCGTGGCGTCATCTCTCTTCGAGTCTCTTGCGCCTCAGCATCGACGCCGGCAGACTATATCGATAGAACATTCCCACCGGGTCGGGCACCGTCTGCACAATCTGTTCGATTTCCGCCTCATCATTGCTATCGATGATGGAGGCGATGGAGGACAATGCCTTCGCGCCGTAGTCGCGCACGCGGCTGGTGGGTCCGAAGCATCCTGTGCAGGGCATGTTCCCCTGCGGGCAGAGAGCCTCGCAGCCGCTGCGGGTTGCCGGACCCATGCAGGCGACGCCCTGAGCCAGCATGCAGGTCTGCTCATCAATCATCACGTCCTGCGGGCGCTTGAATTCTTTCAGCGTGAGCTTCTCCGGGCGAGTGTCCTTGCGCGGGCATTCGTCGCACAGGGCGCGGTCCGGAGCCAGCACCGTGCCCTTGGGCGGCAGATTCCCGCTCAGCAGAACCTGCACCGCTTTCCACAGAATCTTCGCTGTGGGTGGGCACCCGGGCAGGTAGTAGTCAACGTCCACCACCTGGTCGAGCGTGCGGACGGTCCGAAACAGTTCCGGCAAGCTGACGGAAAACCCATTCTGCTTAAATGCGGTTTGCGGAAAGACCCTCTCCGGATTCACCGTGGAGGGCGACTCGCAGTACGACGACTCCAGCACCCCCTGGCGCGACGAAAGGTTGGCCAACCCCGGGATGCCGCCCATCTGCGCACAAGCTCCCAGCGCCACCAGCACCTTGGCCTTCCGCCGAAGAAGATGAGCCATCTCCTCCTGCTCAGTGGAGCGGACAGCCCCATTCACAAAAGCCGCCAGAATGGACCCATCGGGCATCGCTTCCACGTCATGCCGCTTGAAGTCCAGAGCTACGGGCCAAAACACAATGTCCACGGCCGCGACGACATCCAGCACCCGCTCATCGAGATCCAGAACCGTCTCCTCGCACCCGCCGCACGACGCGCACCAGTAGAAGGCGACTTTGGGTTTGGCGGACGGGGCGGGGGGTTCGGGGCTCGGGACTCGGGGCTCGGGACTCGGGGCAACAAGGGGCAAGGGAAACGGGACAAGGGACAAGGGACTCTGGCCCGAGGATTCGGTATTGCGGACGGTTTCAATGGGCTGCGATTCGACACTTCCGCCCTGAGGATCGGGACAGGCACAGTTGCTAGGCGCATCCAACTCCGAAGGGACAGTTCCTCCGGTGCATATCTGGGCCGATTTCAGTATGCGAGCCTGCAATTCCGACGCCAGGTTTTCCACGCCCGAGTCCCGCTTCCCCTGTCCCGTTTCCCTTGTCCCTTGTCCCTTCCTCGGCCCCAATGCCCGCACCTTCTCCACCATATCGTTCACGACCGTTTTCAGGCGTTCGGCTTCTGAAGCGGAAATCCATTCCAGGCGAAAGCGCTCATCTTCAATCCCCATTTCGTGTAATACGCGGCGCAGCATGTGCACTCGCCGCAGGGTCTTGTAATTGCCTTCCTGGTAATGGCAATCGCCAGGGTGGCAGCCGCCAATCAGCACGCCATCCGCGCCACGGGCAAAGGCATCCAGCACAAACTGCGGGTCCACCCGGCCGGAGCACATGGTGCGGATGACGCGGATATTCGCCGCGTACTTTACCCGCGACGTACCCGCCAAATCCGCGGCGAGGTAGGTGCACCAATTGCAGAAGAACGCCACGATCCTGGGCTCAAACCCGTTGCCCTTCACCTGAACCAATTCCGCTTTCGTCTCACCTGGCATGGATGCCCCCATGAAGCCTCCCCAATCCCTCGCAGCCCGCGACGCGGGCATTGTCATTTCACTACTGCCGAAAATAGCGGGCGGTCTCGATATTTGCTTCGGCAACCGCCTTGAGCCCCGAAGGGGCGCGATACCTCAGCCCAGGCCGAAGGCCTGGGTCAACGGAACACCAACCGATTCCCGAGCCCTGAAGGGGCGGAACAACCTTCTTGAATCCCATGCGTACCTCTCGGAGGAGGCGAGCCGGAATGGCGAAGACCTATTTCGCCCCTTCAGGGCTCGACCGTGTGATCATCTCCACACCCAGGCCGATGGCCTTGGCTGAGTTATCTCGCCCCGTTGGGGCGTGAAACCACCTCCGTCCAGAAAGAACCACCAAGTCTGGAGGGAAGTCCGGACTTGGACTTCCGCCCCCCACCCCGAACGCTTTTTTCTGGCCTCGGGCGTCGGACTTCGGACTTCTTTTCTGACCTCCGACTTCGAACCTCGATCTTTCTTTTCTGGCTCCGAACTCCGGACTCAGGACTCTCTTTCTTGACCACGGTTTTCGGACGTCGTGCTTTTTTCCGACTCCGAACGCAGAACTCCAAACAACGAAGTTCCCTTTCTGAACTCCGACTTTCTTCTAAACAAGCACTCCCTGGATTTCTTCAAAAATCTCCTCATCTTCAAACAGGTTCTGTTTGATGGTTCCTGACGGGCATGCCGCCACGCAGGTTCCGCAGCCCTTGCACACCACCTCGTTGATCTGCGCCACCTTCTTGTCCGCAAGGAACGATATGGCGGAGTAGGGGCACATCGGCACGCACGTTTTGCAGCCGGAGCACTCCTCCTGCACGATGTAGGCGGTGTTGGGCTCCATTTCCACGTAGCCCGTGTCGATCAGAACCATCGCCTCGGCCGCGGCGGAGCCTGCCTGCCCCACGGAATCGGGAATATCCTTGGGAGCCTGGCAAGCGCCGGCAATAAAAATTCCGTCCGTAAAGGTATTGACGGGAGCGAGCTTGGGATGCCGCTCCAGGAACCACCCTTCGGTGGAGCAACTGATGTTGAAGAGGCGGCGCACATCCCTGGCATCTTCCTGCGGAACCAGTCCCACGGAGAGCACCACCATATCCACGGGCACGCGCCGCACAAAGGAGATCAGCGTGTCTTCGGCGCGCATCACCAGCTTCCCTTCCTCCTCCCTGGTCATGGCCCAATCGGTGACCTCCGCCACGCGCCCGCGGATCATGTGGACGCCTTCCGCCAGAAGCTGGTGGTAGAACTCCTCGTAAGCCTTTCCCGGCGCGCGCATGTCGATGTAGAACTGGTAGACCTCGGCGCTCGTGCGCTCCTTCAGCAGGTGGGCGAGCTTCAGGCTGTACATGCAGCAGACGCGCGAGCACCACTTGTTGGTGTTTTCATCGCGCGAGCCCACGCAATGGATGATTCCAATGGCCTTGGGCCTGCGGCCATCGCGCAGAATCACTTCGCCGCCCGTGGGGCCTGAGGCGTTGATCAGCCGCTCCACCTCGGGCGCCGTGTAGACGTTCGGGTAGGTGCCATAGCCGTAGTCGGGCACTTTGCGGGCGTCAAAGGGCTGGTAACCAGTCGCCAGGATGATGGCTCCCACCTTGATGGACTCGTGCGTGGGCTGCTGCTTCAGGTCCACGGCGTGACGGTCGCCACAGGCTTCAATGCAGGTCTTCTTGCAGCGGCCGGTCTTGAAGTCGATGCACGTTTCGGGGTCGATCACGGGGATTTGCGGCACGGCCTGCGGAAACGAGATATAGATGGGCTTGCGCTTGCCCAATCCCAGGTTAAATTCGTCGGACACTTTGGCCTGTTTGTAGATGCACCCCTCAATGCATTCAAGGCAGCCGACGCAGAGGTCCTCAATGATGTAGCGGGGGTGGCGCGTCACCGAGACTTCAAAATTCCCCACATAGCCCTGCACCTGGGTCACTTCGGAGAGCGTCCAGAGGGTGATGTTGGGGTGCTTCTTCACCGCCGTCATCTTGGGCGTCAGGATGCACGCGGCGCAATCGAGCGTGGGAAACGTCTTGTCAAACTTCGCCATGTTGCCGCCAATGGTGGGTTGGCGCTCAACCAGGTAGACGTGCTTGCCGGCGTTCGCGAGCGTCAACGCGGCGTGGATTCCCGCGATGCCGCCGCCCACAATCAGCACGTTGGGATCGATGGGAACGCGCTTCTTGGTGAGAGGCTTGTGCAGACCCACGCGCCGCACGGCCGCCCGCACCAGTGCCATGGCCTTTTCCGTCGCCTTCTGATGGTCCAGGTGAACCCAGGAGTCGTGCTCACGAATGTTTACCATCTGGAAACAGAAGGGATTGCGCCCGCCCTTGGCCACCGCTCCCCTGAAGGTCTCTTCGTGCAGCAGGGGGGAGCAGGAGGCCACGACAACGCGATTCAGGTGGTGCTCCTCAATGTCCTGGCGGATCAGCTCCTGCCCGGGGTCGGAACACATGTACTTGTACTCGCGCGCCACCACCACGCCGGGGAGCGTCGCGGCAAACTCCGCCACCGCCTTGACGTCAACCGTGGCGGCGATGTTGGTGCCGCAGTGACAAATGTACGCTCCGATTCGCAAATCCCCGTTTCCAGCTTCCATGGGCCACACCTCATTCGGACTGGATAAAAAGTCTGGAAGTAACAAAATGTCCGCAATAATGCCTCATCATTTGCCTTTATGACGGGGCGCTACTTTGAATTTGCCCTTTAGCCACAATGGGCGCGAATTTGGCCAATGTCGCTTTTGCAGCAACAATGTTGCGTTCGAGTCCAAGTTCTTTGGCGGAGAAGCCGAAAGCCAGCCCGAGGAGTTGAGTGAAGTAGACAACCGGCATCGAGATTTCGCCGTATTTCTTGCCGGCCTCCTCTTGAAACGCATCCAGATTGAACTGGCAGAGCGGGCAGATGGTGGAGACAATCTGCGCCTCGCGGCGGCGTGCCTCCTTCAACAGAATGTGAATCAATGAGAGTCCAACTTCCGGCAACGTTCCCTTCTGACTGCCTCCGCAACAGCGCGTTTTCAGGGGATAATCGACCACTTCCGCACCCACTGCACGCAGGAGCTTATCCATGGTGACGGGGTAATACATCTGGTCAAAAGTCGCGTAGGGGCGCACAATCTGGCAGCCGTAATACGGCGCAACTTTCAACCCAGTGAGCGGCGTCTTGATGCGCGCCTTGATCTTCTCCATGCCCACGTCGTTGATCAGCACGTCCAGTGGGTGCCGAACCTTGACCGTGCCCTTGTATTCAAGGCCCGCAGCCTTGAAGCCGTGTTCCAGCGTCTCGGCCACCTTGGGGTATTCCTTGATGTAGCGCTGGGCCTTGTTGAGCACCAGGAAGCACGCGCTGCACGGGGCGACAAGGTCAAGATTCTTCTTCTCCGCCAGGGCCAGGTTCCGCCCCGCCAGCGCAAAAGAGCTGATTTCGTCAATCGACATGTAAGCCGTGGCGCCGCAGCAGTTCCAGTCATCAAGCTCTTCCAGTTCGACGTCCAGCGCCTTGAAAACCGCCAACAGCGACTCTTCATACGCCTTGCCTGTGCCTCGCAGCGAGCACCCGGGGTAGTAGAGATATCGGTTCATGCCGCCATCTCCTTTTTGTGCGCCTCAACGGCGTCCAGCATGGTTTGAAGCTGCTTGCGGCCGCGAATGGTCTCCGGCTTGAGGCCCATGCGCCCCGTAAGAAAGAGCTTGGTCCCCAGCCTGGACATGCCCAGCAACCGCAGAATCGCAGTCTTCAGAAAGACCCGCATAACCAGCCAAGTCTCGGTCACCCGGCCCTTACTGCGGATCATCGCGCCAAACTCGCTGGCTAACACGGGAATGGGAAACCGCCGGGGATAGACTCCGTCTTCAATGGCCCGCCGCTTCAGCGCGTACATGACGTCGGTCACGCGGATGCGCCGCGGACATTCCACCGTGCAGGAATAGCAACTTGTGCAAAGCCAGATGGTGAAACTCCCCAGCACGTCCCGCTTGAAGCCTTCGCGCGCCATATGGATCAGGCGCCGCGGAGTGAAATCCATGTAGGGCGAAAGCGGACAACTGGCGCTGCAAAGTCCGCACTGGATGCAATTGCGGATGCGTTCACCGCCAATTACCCCGGTGACCCACAGCGCAAACGCCGGGTCGCGTTCAACTTCGTACTTGATGAGGCTCTTTACCGCCATGCGGGTTTCCTCCGCTGGTCAGGAAATAGGGTTGAAAAAGGCTCTTGGAGCTTTCGGACGGGTAAACAGAGAGCGGGGTGAAGACTGACGGAAGGTATGCGGGCGTGGGTGAATTCTTCACGGGTCTACACCCCCGGCAAGACAAACCTAGAAGATAACTGCAAGCAAGGCGTGGGCCATAACAACAGGTGGGTGGAATTACACGGTCAATTTGTCAGAGCACGAAGGAAGATTAATGCTGCTGGAATTTCTTTCGACCAAAGTGCCAAAAATTGGAGATGGCTCCGGGTAAGCGTTCAAGAATTCCACACGAACAGAAACGATTTCTCAATACCGGCGAATGGAAAGCAGGTTCCGTTGACTTTTACATCAAGGGGCACAACGTTGGAAGGAATTAGGTTTTCCTAAGCGACAAGCCGACCTTTCCGCCAGAGCAGAATTTGACTCTTCAACCTTGGGTTATTTCACTCGATTTAACTTCACCGCAGATGCGTTGAGACGCAGAGGCAGAGATTCCTTATTTGAGTTTTCGGGCCTTCACGGCTCTGCTTTGATGAGCACCATCGACCGCAGAGACGCCCACCCACTTGAGGACCATTTCCACGACTTTGGGAAGGGCAGCGGCGACGATGGGCGTGATGGTATCTCCGAATTCGAAGGATTGGGCAGTGACGGTGATGATGATGGCCCGGGGGCGGCGGCCATACAACTGCTTGGCGCTGGCAAGGAGGCCGGCGGGTGTGCACGTGTGGGTAAATGAGGAAGATTCAGGGGCTTGGGGGCGGACGGCGCGCCGATGGATTTCCCCGGGCTTGCCTTCAGCGTCAGCATCAATAAACACTGCACGCCGGGACTGGCTGAGGGGTTCGGCAAGCTCGGGGGTAAGCTGATGGCAGGTCAGGACTTCAACGTCCTTCTTGCCAGCAAGCGCCTCTGCAAGCAAACGACTGGCGTGCCAGCCCAACGCATCGTCGCTGCGCAGGGGGTTGCCATAACCAATAATAAGAGCTCGGAGTTCGGGGGCCGGAGTCCGGAGTCGGTCATTCCCCGTCCGGGGGCCGGAGTTCGAAGTCTTTGGCCGGAATTTGGTAATCGAAAATTGAGTATCAGGATTAGTAACCGGCAAATCGTTCGACTTCACGCCGACTTTCGATTTTCGATCTTTGAGTTTCGTCTTTCGGAGTCCGGACACCGGACTCAAGACCTCGGACTTTTTCATTCACTCCTCAACTCATCCAAAACCGCCCCCTCTGGCGACAGCAACTGAATGTGCAGCGGCACCTGCCCGGAAGCGTGCGTGGAACAACTAAAGCACGGATCGTAGGCACGCACAATGGCGGAAACCCGGTTCAGCATTCCCTCCTGAAGGTGATTGCCATCGACAAAGTGTTTGGCCACCTGCTCAATGCTGCGGTTGATCGCCAGATTATTGTGCCCGGTGGCGACAATCAAATTAGCCCAGGTGATGGCGCCCTCCTCATTCACCTTGTAATGGTGAATCAGGATTCCACGCGGCGCTTCAATCATTCCGACGCCTTCCAGGCTGTTCACGCCGGCATGGGCACGGATCTGTTTGCCCAGAATCGCAGGATCATTCAGTAGAGCTTCAATTCGTTCCACCCCGTACAAGGCCTCAATCAGGCGCGCATAGTGGAAATGGAATGAACTGGGCACCGTTTTTCCCAACCGCTGGTGGAATTCGTTGAACTCCGCATCGGCCAGTGGAGTCCCGCAACTCTTGGCAGCGTTCAACCGGCCCAGCGGCCCGACGCGGTAAACCCCGTCAGGGAAACCGATGGGTTTGTAATAGGGCGCCTTCAGGTACGAATTGCTAAGCGTGGCCTCACCAATATATTTTTGGTAGTCGCTGGCAGGAATATGGTCCGCAGTGATCTTGCCCTCGGCGTCCTTGAAGCGAATGCCGCCATCATAAAGTTGAATCTTCCCGGCCGCGTCCACCAGTCCCGCGTACATGGTGGGGGCGTTGCCGAAGTTCTCGATCTCCTCTTTGAACCCGTCCAGCACTCCCTTAAAGAACTTCAGGGTACGGCGAATGATGGTCTTGGCCTCGGGCAATCCCGCCAGGATCTTATCGCGCACGGCGGGCTGGAGAACGGCGTTGACGCCGCCGGGAACTGTCCAGGAAGGATGAATGCGTTCCTTGGCGAGGCCGGAAATGACCTCCTGCCCGAACTTGCGGAGTGCGATGCCATCCCGCGCGATTTCCGGAAACTTCTCCAACACTCCCAGGACGTTGCGCGTGGCCGGGTCGGAATCAAATCCCAACAAAAGGTCGGGCGATGAGAGGTGGAAAAAGCTGAGCGCATGTGACTGCACAAACTGGCCGCAGTGCAGGAGCTCACGCAGCAGTGCCGCGGTCTCAGGAATGCGGACGCTCATGATGGCATCGCAGGCTTTGGAGGAAGCCAGCAGATGGCTGACGGGGCAGATGCCGCAGATGCGCGCCGTGATGGAAGGCATCTCGTAGTAAGGGCGGCCCTCGGTGAATTTCTCAAACCCCCGAACCTGGGTGATGTGCAACTGCGTGCCAGACACTTGCCCGCCGTCGTCAAGCTGAATCGAAATCTTGGCGTGACCCTCAATGCGCGTAACAGCGTTAATTGTGATTCGTTTCATTGAAACTCCTTGCGCCACGGATCACACGGATTCACACGGATCAAAACAACAAGGCGGAGGGAACGGAAAACACACCTGAAATACTGAATAAGCCGTCCGTTCGCCTTGCTCTCGTCCTTTTCTGATCCGTGTTCATCCGTGTAATCCGTGGCTATTTCTAGCCAAACTTCACCTTCGTCGCCAGGTCCGGCATTCTGCCTTCCAGCAACTCTCCCAGCACAAAACCGATGGCAGAGGCGGGTGGCGGGCAGCCGGGTACAAACAGGTCCACCTTCACCACCTCATGCACGGGCACGGCCCGCTTCAGCAACGAGGGAACGCCATCGGTGGGGATTCGCGGATTTTCATCGACTCCCTGGATGTAAATCCGCTCCAGCAACTTCTTGACCGGAATCGAATTGCGCATGGCCGGCACATTGCTTGTGACCGCGCAGTCGCCCAGCGCCACCAGCAGTCGCGTGTTCTCGCGCACGTGCTTGATCTTTTCGTAGTCGTCCTGACTGCTTACAGCGCCTTCGACCAGGGTCACATCAACGTCCTCGGGAAACTCCTGGGCGTCCACCAGAGGGCCGTAGACGAAGTCAGCCTTCTGCGCCACCCCTGCGATGGCCTCATCAATGTCCAGAATCGACATGTGGCAGCCGGAGCACCCGTCCAGCCACAGTGTTGCAACCCGTGCTTTCTTCATGTAAACCTCGCTAAAACAAAATCCCGAGTCCGGCGTCCGGAGTTCGGAGTCTGGAGTTGAAAATCGAAGATCGAAACTCGAAAATCGCAAGCGTCACTTAACCTCAAGGTGGTTGCACGCAACTGAAACTCGAAAGTTGTTGTCAATAAGCCGAGTTTCGATTTTCGCCTTTGGTGCCTTCGACTCCGGACCCCGGACTATTTTTTACGCATGCACTCCGCGTTTGACTGCGAGCCACTTGATATTCTCGTTGCTCTTGGTCATCTCTTCCACGCCAAGGCCTTTTTCCGCCAACGCCCCGGTGGGGCACACCTGAACGCACTTACCGCACTTGGTGCAGGCTTTCGAATCCCCCCACGGCCCGTCCAGTTCCGCCACCAGGCGGGAACTTATGCCCCGCCCGCTGATCTCCCACACGTTCGCCCCTTCCACCTCCGCGCACACCCTGACGCAGCGGGTGCAGAGGATGCAGCGATTGTGGTCAAGGATGTAGCGTTCATGGGAAACATCCACCGGCAGACGGGGATAGTTGTAGGGGAAGCGAACGTGGGTCAGCCCCAGGCGCTGGGCCATGGCCTGCAATTCGCAGTGGTTGTTGCAGACGCAGACGGCGCAATAATGGTTCCGTTCCAGCAACAGGAACTCCATGGCCATTTGGCGGTGCCGCAGCAACTTTTCCGAATTGGTGATCACCGACATGCCGTTCTGAATGGGGGTCGTGCAAGCGGGCAGCAGGCGTCCCAACCCAGCAACCTCAACCAGGCAGAGGCGGCAGGAACCAGCCGCAGTCAACCCATCCAAAAAACAGAGCGTGGGAATGTACTTTTTGTTGGCGCGCGCCACATCCAGGATGGTCTGGCCTTCGCTGGCCCGGCAAAGCTCGCCGTCAATGCGGACTGAAAGTTCTTGAGGCATGTCGATATCTCCTTAACAAGTTCTCAGTCATCAGTCGTCAGTTATCAGTCCAAAGGAGTAGATTTGACTGATAACTGACGACTGATGACTGAAGACTTCCCTCCCTACCTCCTGCTCATTACCGCCCCATTCTCCTTAATATCGCAACGCAGGCAGCGGCTGGCCTCTTCCACAGCTTCGGTGGCGGTCAATGGCAGCACCGCTTCCTCAAAGTCCCTCACGCGCTGTTTTGCAGGCAGCGGATGGGGATGATGCCGCGGGCTCTCACTCACGTGCTCCGGCGCCTTATCGTCATACTCAAATTGTGGCAGGAACTCCTGCGTCCGCACTTCATCCATCAACCGATGATCGATAAAGCGCGCCGCTTTCTTGCCGTAGCCCATGGCGTTGGAGACGTTGGACGCGCCGGAGATCAGGTCACCACCGGCGTAGAACTTTTCGCGGCTGGTTTCCATGGTGTAGCGGTTGTATTCCAGCGTGCCGTGCTCGGTAATGCTGAGCCCTGAGGCCTTGCAGAAGTCGCGGTCCACGGCTTCACCCACCGCCAAAATCACCGTATCGCACTTGAAGCTCTGAATCTCCTCAGTGGGAATGGGTTTCCGGCGGCCGGAGGAGTCAAACTCGCCCAGCCGTGTCTTGAGGACCTCAATGGCTTTGACGGCGCCGTTTTCACCCACGATTCGATGCGGCGTGGCGAGAAAGACAAAGTGCGCGCCTTCCTGCTCCGCCGCCTCCACCTCTTCCTGGATGGCCGGCATATCCTTGCGCTCGCGGCGATAGATCACCGTCACGGTTGCCCCGCGGCGCAGGGCCGTGCGGGCGGAATCGATGGCGGCGTTGCCACCGCCGATGATGGCCACCCGCTGCCCAAGCGGCACAGGCGCCTCCATGGCAATCCCTTCCAGGAACGGAAGAGCAGGCATCACACCTTTCAATTCCGTGCCCGGCAGGTAGACCCAGGCTTCCTTCCAGGTTCCAATAGAGAGAAACACGGCATCGAAACCCACGCTAAGGTCGTTCAGGGAGATCTCCGTGCCCACATTCTTGTTGAACTCGAATTTGACCCCCAGGCGGCGGATCAATTCGATCTCCTTGGCCAGAACGGCCTTGGGCAGGCGGTATTCCGGCAGGGCGAATCGCAGCATTCCGCCCGCTTCCGTATGCGACTCAATGATCGTAACTTCGTGGCCAAACAGTGAGAGATAAAACGCTGCCGTCAGGCCCGTCGGTCCGGCTCCAACCACGGCAATCCGCCTGCCCGTGGCCGCCATCTTCCGCTCTGCAACTCGGGCTGCCATTTCATCAAAGCGGTCGGAAAGAAAGATTGAGTCCGCAATCAATCGGTGCACTTCCCGCATGTTCACCGCTTCATCCATGGAGTGGCGGCGGCAGCGGTTGTCGCAGGGATGCTGGCAGACGCGCCCGGTTGAGGCCGGCAGTGGATTATCGAAAATCACCGATTCGAATGCCTCATCCAGCCGCCCTTCCTTGTAGAGCTGGAGGAAGCGCGGAATGTTCATGTGCAGGGGGCAACTGTTTTCACACGGGGAGAGCGCCAGTTCCTGGCAGACTCCGGCGCGGCAGCGGTGGGCGCGCAGATGATCCTCAAACTCATGATGGAAATGCCGCATTGTGGTGAGCACCGGATTGGGCGCCGTCTGCCCCAACCCGCACAGCGAGGTGTCACGAATCATGCGGCCCAGTGCATCTAGCGTGGTCAGATCCTCTTCCGCGCCTTTCCCCTGGGTAAACTGATTGAGGATGCGAAGTGCCTTGTCCAATCCCACGCGGCAGGGCACGCACTTGCCGCAGGATTCCGAGTGGGTAAACTCAATGAAGTAGCGGGCAACATCAACCATGCAGTTGTCGTCATCCATCACCACCATGCCGCCCGAACCCATAATGGAACCGAGCTTGGCCAGCGTTTCGTAGTCCACCGGAGTATCAAACATCTCCTGCGGGATGCATCCGCCGGAGGGCCCGCCGGTTTGCACGGCCTTGACGGGATGTCCGCTCGAGGAGCCCTCGCCCACGTCGTAAACAAAGGTCTTGAGCGGCGTGCCCAGCGGCATTTCCACCAGACCAGTGTTCTTGACCTTGCCCACCAGGGAGAAGACCTTGGTTCCCGGACTCTTGTTGCTGCCGGTCTCCGTGAACCACGCCGGCCCCTTGGCGATGATGGGCGCGACGTTGTACCAGGTCTCAACGTTGTTGATGTTGGTGGGATATCCCCACAGACCTTTCTGTGCCGGGAAAGGTGGGCGGGGCTTGGGGCGCCCTGCTCTGCCTTCCAGCGAGCTGATCAGCGCCGTCTCCTCGCCGCAGACGAACGCGCCCGCGCCTTCCACCAATTCAATATTGAAATTGAAGCCGCGGCCGAGAATGTCGTCACCCATCAAGCCGTATTCTTTGGCCTGTTCGATGGCGCGCTCAAGACGGTGAACTGCCAAGGGATATTCCGCGCGCACATAGATGATCCCCATGGTGGCGCCGGTGAGGAAACCGGCAATCAGCATGCCTTCCAGCAATGAATGCGGGTCACTCTCAATTTCATTCCGGTTCATATAGGCGCCGGGATCGCCTTCATCGGCGTTGCAGATGATGTACTTCTGCGCCGCCACCGCCTTGCGCAGATAATCCCATTTCTGGCCGGTGGAAAATCCCGCGCCACCGCGCCCACGCAGTTTGGCGGCCTTGATCTGCTCAATCACCGCATCGGGGCGATTATCAATCAGCACGTTGTAGAGCGATTGATAGCCGCCTACGGCGATGTACTCCTCCACATCGTCGGGATTGATGAGTCCGCAGTTGCGCAGGACAGTCTTTTTCTGCCCCTTGAAAAAGGGAATGTCGCGCCAGGAAGGCAGGTTGGCGTAGCCCGCGCCGTATTTGACCTGTGCGGTGATGTGGTCCCACTCCTCAATCTTGCACAGGGCCAGATCCATGGGGATATTCCCCATCATGACGTCGTCGATGATCTCGTCGACGTTCTGGCTCTGCACTCGGCGCAGAATCACCAGGGGGCGTCCGGGCAGCCAGACGTTCACCAGTGGCTCCTGCGCGCAGAAGCCGAAGCAGCCCACACGGGCCAGATGAACATCAAGGCCGCGCTTATCGATGGCATCGGCAAATGCATGGAAGACGCCTTCGGAGCCATTGCCGGCGCCGCAGGTTCCCATCCCCACGGCAATACGAGGACGGAAAGGCAGCAGCTTGGCCATGCCCGCCCCACGAACGGTGCTGAAGGAACTTAGATCACGGATGCGCATCATTTCTTTGCCGTCTCCCTTCCCAGGTGCTTCATCTCGCGGTGCAGCGTCTGCTCATTCATGTGGCCGTATACTTGATGATTGACCTCGACCACGGGAGCAAGCGCGCATTGGCCAAAGCATGCGACGGTTCGAATCGTGTACTGCCCATCAGGGGTATTGAGTGCAATCTTGTCTCCCGGCTCTTCGTCGGGATTGTGGAACCCCAGCTTGAACATCAGGCTCTCCAGCAGATCGCGCGAGCCGCGCGTGTGGCAGGCCGTGCCGCGGCAGATGCAGATGGTGTTCTTCCCCTGCGGCTCAAGATTGAAGAGCGCATAGAAAGTGACCACGCTGTAGATCCTGGCCAGCGGCGTGTCCGTCTTGGCGGCGATGTATTCAAGAACTTCGCGGGAGAGGAATTTGCGGGGTTCGCGCTCCTGGGCTTTTTCCAGGATGCCCAGCAGAGAGCCGGGATGGCCGCTCTGTCCGGCGATAACTTTGTCGAGGAATAACTGGTCGGCTTCGGCCAGTGGGGAGGAGGTCAGCGTGGTCATGGAGGCAACTCCTTTTTCGTTCGGAGTGCGGCGTTCGGCGTTCGGGGTTCAGACCTTCAATTCCGACTTTCGCGTGTGGAGTTCGGAGCTATGAACATCCATGGGGTGGCTGGAATCCGCGATCGAGGTCTTGACGCTGCCCGCCGGCCTCCGATCTCTCGACTCCACACTTGCCGCGCGCCCTCTCAAATATCTGGTCAGGCCGCCGATGATGGAAGCGGTATCCTCAGCGAGCTGGTAAAGCCTTTCAAATTCGCAGCCTTCTACATAATGAATATCTAACGCGACATAGAGCAGGGATTGAACCTCGTTTACGGACCCCCTGGCGGTATCCAGAAAGTGGGCAAAATCTTTGACGGAGTTTCGCCCAAACCCTTCTGCGATATTGGCCATGCAAGAGACTGCTGCCCGGCAAATTTGATCCCGGAGCCCAAAGTCCCTTGCCAGGGATCCCACTGAACAGGTCTTGTAGATCTCGCGAACCAATGCGCGCGCTTTCTACCACGCGAGAAGATCCTCGAAGCTTCGAACGGTGGCCATAATCCTGAGACTCCGAACACCGAACCGCGAACAACGAACCGGCTTTCTGCCTACCGTTTCAGCTCATCCAACACTTCCCCGTCGGGCGAGAGCAGTGTGACCTGCAACGCCATGTGCCCCAGGGCGTGGGTGGAGCAACTCAGGCAGGGGTCGAAGGCGCGAACCACTGCTTCCACGCGGTTCAACATGCCTTCGGAGAGCTTTTCGCCATTCACAAAATGCTTGGCCACCTGAAGGACGCCGCGATTCAGCGCCAGGTTGTTGTGGCCTGTGGCAATGATGAGATTGGCCCAAACCATCAGGCCATTGTCGTCAACCTTGTAATGGTGGATCAGGGTGCCGCGCGGAGCTTCGGTGACGCCGATGCCCTCAGGGTTATTGGTGCCGGCGAAGGCGCGGACGTGCTTGGAGAGAATGTCGGGTGCCTGCAGCAACTGCTCCATGCGCTCGATGCCGTAGATGATTTCAATCAGCCGTGCATAGTGGTAGTAAAAAGAGCTCAGCACCGCGCCGCGATCAAGCTCGCGAAATTCCGCCCACTCCTGGTCCGCGCGCGGGGTGCCGCAACGGTCGGCAATATTCAAACGGGCGAGGGGCCCAACGCGGTAGATGCCCTCGGGATAGCCACGCGGCTTGTAGTAGGGCGACTTCAGATAGCTGTCGGGCTCGCAGGCTTCGCCGATGATGTCCTGGTAGTTGAGAACGTCCAGCTTGTCCGCCACGATGTTGCCGCGCGAATCCACCACACGGAAGAATCCGTTGTAGTGCTCCAATTCCCCCGTAGGGCTAACCAATCCCAGAAAGTAGGTGGGAAAGTTGGCAAAGGTGCGAATCTCCTCGCGGAATTGATCCAAAATCGTCTTGAACCAATCCAGCGCTTTGGTGGCGATTTGCAGGGCTTCCGGCAATACCGCCAGAATCTGGTCGCGTGTGGCGACGGGCAGGGGCTCATTGACTCCGCCGGCCACCACCCAGGCGGGATGAATCCGCTTTCCTGCCATTTTCTCGATAATCTGCTGCCCAATCTGCCGCAAACGCACCCCGTCGCGCGCCATTTGGGGGTGGGCTTCCGCCAAACCAAAGATATTCCGCTTCGCCGGGTCCGAATCCATGCCCAGGAGGAAGTCGGGCGATGAGAGGTGGAAGAAACTGAGGGCGTGGGACTGCACGAGTTGCGCCAGGTTCAGGATGGTGCGCAGCTTGACGGCGGTGGTGGGAATGCGCGTCGCCAGAATCGCGTCGCAGGCTTTGGCCGAGGCAATCAAGTGGCTCACGGGGCAAATGCCGCAAATCCGCGCCATCAGCGAAGGCATTTCATAGAACGGACGGCCCTCGCAGAGCTTCTCAAAGCCCCGGATCTGCGTCACATGAAAGCGCGCATCAGCCACCTTGCCCTGCTCATCGAGATGAATCGTAATTTTCCCGTGGCCTTCGATTCGGGTCACCGGGTTGATAACCAACGTCTGCTTGCTCATTGTTTTCCGTTTCGCCATCCCTTTTCGTCTTGATACCTCTTCATTCAAAATTCAAGATGCCCCGGACTCCGGACACCGAACCGTCTTTTATGCTCCAAACCTGGTCTTTGAGCTCAGGTCCGGGCACTTCCCTTCCAACAGATCTGTCAGCACGGAGTAGATCGTGTCGGCGGAGGGAGGGCATCCGGGCACATATACATCAACGTTTACAAACTCGTGAATCGGGCGGGCCTTGGCCAGGAGCGTGGGCACGTCCGTTTTGGGCGCACCGGGGTTGAGGGATACATTCTCAACATAGGCCCGGTCAAGAACGTCCTTAACCGTAAAGGGGTTCCGCATGGACGGGATGTTGGCGGTTACAGCGCAATCGCCCAGCGAAACCAGCAGGCGCGAGCGGGCGCGGACCTTGCGGATCTTCTCCAGGTCTTCGTCACTGCTGACGGCGCCTTCCACCAGCGCCACATCCACGTTTTCAGGGAACTCCTTCTGGTCCACCAGAGGACTGAAAACCACGTCGATCTTCCCTGCCAGCTCGAGCAGACGCTCATCCATGTCCAGAAGCGACATGTGGCAGCCCGAGCAGCCATCCAGCCATAAAGTTGCAACGCGTGCTTTACTCACCAGCGTCTCTCCCGCATTAACGTCAGATAGGGTAGGAATTGCCTTTGCTTGGTCATCTCACGCACCGACTTGCCTTTTTCCACCAGTGCTCCGGTGGGACAAACATTGATGCACTTGCCGCAGCCCGTGCAGGTTTCCGAATCGCCCCACGGCTGGTTGAGGTCTGTAATCACCTGGGCGTTCACGCCGCGTCCCAGCATGTCCCACGTGTGCGCGCCTTCAATCTCATCGCAAACCCGAACACAGCGCGTGCAGAGGATGCACCGGTTGTGGTCAAGCACGAAGCGCTCATGCGAACCGTCCACCGGCAGGCGCGGATACCGGTAATCAAAGTGCACGTGGGTCATGTTCAATTTCTGCGCCAGGTTCTGGAGTTCACAGTGCCCGTTGGAAACACAAACCGCGCACACGTGATTGCGTTCGGAAAAGAGGAGTTCCAGAATCGACCGCCGGTACTTGTCAAGGCGCTCACTGCTCAGCTTCACTTCCATGCCTTCTTCCACGCGCGTGACGCAGGCCGGCAGCAGCTTGTTGATGCCCTTGATCTCCACCAGGCAAAGGCGGCAGGAACCCACCCGGGAAAGGCCCGTGATGTGGCAAAGCGTGGGAATGTACATGTTATTTTCCCGCGCCACCTGCAGGATGGTCTGGTCGCCCCGCGCGCTGATGTCGCGCCCATCCATATTCAAAGTGATTACGCGAACCGCTTGGCTCAAGCTGTCACCTCCTCGCCGCTATGAATCTGGCAGACACCCGATGGGCATTTCTTCTCATCCACGTGCGCCAGGTATTCATTGCGGAAATACCGCAAGGTGCTGAGCACCGGATTGGGCGACGACTGCCCCAGGCCGCACAGGCTGGTGTTCATCACCAGGTCGCACAGTTCCTCAAGAACCAGAACATCCTTGGCCGAGGCCTTGCCCGCCGTGATTTTTTCCAGCAATTCGTGCATCTGGTACGTCCCCACGCGGCACGGAACGCACTTGCCGCACGACTCTGACATGCAGAACTCCATGAAGTACTTGGCCACATCCACCATGCAGGATGTGTCGTCCATCACAATCATTCCGCCCGAACCCATGATGGAACCAAGCTTCTTGAGCGACTCATAATCCACCGGCATATCCAGAAATTCCGCCGGGATGCAGCCTCCGGAGGGTCCGCCCGTCTGCACCGCCTTGAAGTTTCTGCCATCAGGCACGCCTCCGCCGATATCGAAAATGATTTCGCGCAACGTGATGCCCATGGGAACTTCAATCAGGCCGGTATTCAGGACGCGCCCTGCCAGGGCAAACACCTTCGTGCCCTTGCTCTTCTCCGTGCCAATGCGCGCGAACCAGTCGCCACCGTTGCGCAGGATGGGCGGAATGTTGGCGAACGTCTCCACGTTGTTGATCAGCGTGGGATAGCCCCAAAGCCCTTCCGCTGCGGGAAATGGCGGACGCGGCCGGGGCGTTCCACGTTTGCCTTCGATGGAGGCGATCAGCGCCGTCTCTTCGCCGCACACAAAAGCTCCGGCGCCCAAGCGCAATTCGATATGGAAACTGTGTGTGGTGCCAAAAATGTTGTTGCCCAGCAAGCCCAGTTTTTCCGCCTGGCGGATCGCCGTCTTCAGATTCTTGATGGCCAGCGGATACTCGGCGCGCACATAGATGTATCCCTGCGTGGCATCCACGGCATAACCGGCAATGGCCATGCCTTCCAGCACGCGGTGGGGATCGCTCTCCAGAACACTGCGATCCATGAACGCGCCGGGATCGCCTTCGTCCGCATTGCAGACCACATATTTCTTATCGGCATCAGTCTTCGCCACCGTGCCCCATTTGAGTCCGGTGGGATAGCCGGCCCCGCCGCGCCCGCGCAAGCCACTGCGCAAGACCTGCTCCACCACTTCGCCCGGGGAGTACTCCGTCAGGGCTTTCACCAACGCTTCGTAACCGCTCGCGGCGATGTAATCCTCAATCTGCTCGGGATCAACGCGGCCGCAATTCTCCAGCACGATCTTGACCTGGCGGCGGAAGAAAGGCATCTCCGTGGGGCACTCAAGGCGCGCCACCGGTTCCGTATCCAGGCTCTTGACGATGTCCGCCGCGTCATCTTCTGTCACGTTCTGGTACATCACATTGCTCGGTTTATCCGCCACGAGTGGACCATTGGCACACAGGCCCATGCATCCCACACCTTTGACCTTGCACTGGTGCTCAAGCCCGCGGTCCTTCACTTCCTTCTCCAGCGCGGCCTTCACTTTGTCGCTTCCGGAAGACAGGCAGCCCGCCGCGGTACAGACGTGCAGCCGGTGCTTGAATTGCCGTTCGCTCTCTTCTTGTTTGGCAGTTATTTCGCCAAGTTCTTCCGGCGTCATTGCCCCCACCTCCCAGCTTTCGCCAACATATCCGCGGAATTCACTTTGCCCGCCACCTGGCCGTCAAAAACCACAGCGGGAGCCAGGCCGCAGGCACCCAGGCAGCGCGCCGTGAGCAGGGAGACATTGCCATCCGCCGTCGTCTCTCCGGGCTTGATTCCGTACTGCTTCTCCATATCCGTCAGTAACTTCCCCGCCCCTTTGATGTAGCAGGCCGTACCGGTGCAAACCACGCAGGTGTGCCGGCCGGGGGGCTTCATCGTGAAGTAATGGTAGAACGTCGCGACGCCAAAAGCCTGGCTTAGCGGCACGCGCAGGCTGGTGGCTACAAACCGCAGCGAATCCGCATCGAGAAATCCAAACGCTTCCTGCACGGTATGCAATGCCTCAATCAGAGCGTGCGATTGGTTTCCCAACCGGCGCATGGATGCTTCCACGATCTTCCATCGCTTATCCGCTGACGGCGCTACCGGCTTCCTGAAACTCGTTCCCATTTCACACTCCTCCGCCGCATTTCCCGCAAGGCAGTCTTCCTCTCCCTATACCCTTCGACATTAGTCATGCACGACTTGAGCCAAAATGTGGGGTCGAAGGAGAACCAGACTGCTAATAATCTGAACGGAAAGGGACTTACCACTGGGACAAAATGTTCCTAGGCAATAAGGCGAGGCGACATTATGACAAACTGACACTTTTCCCGGCGACTTATGACCCAATTTCTTATGATTTCGTGCGGATTTTTAGGACAAAAGGCAGGAGCCAGGAAGCAGGAGACAGGACTGAGGCCGGGCGCAAATTAGCAACAAATTATCTAGGGGAGCAAACCAGCTTGTGCCTCCATCCTCAATCGGGGCAAAAGACGGTCGGTAAGCAGGTTGAGCGCAGGTTTCACCTTTCCCGAGTCCTTCCCCTTCTGAGCAGTTTTGACCATAGCTCCGTTCTGTATTGAACTGACGCGCAAATCACTTCGGGTTACAAATACTAATGCAGGTTGTTTCAGCATCGCTCCGAGGAGCAACCTGATGACCGGTTGGAACGCGCGGCGGAGTGTAGCGCCACAAATAAACAGAAGAGGAGAAATCCCATGAAGGAAAGCACCACGGATCAGGTTAAGGGCAGCGTTCATGAAGTGAAAGGCGACCTTAAGGCAAAGGTGGGGCGGATCACTGACAACCCCAAGCTTCAAGGTGAAGGCGAAGGCGAAAAATTTGCCGGCCAGGTGCAGAAAAAAGTCGGCCAGATTGAAAAAGTGTTTGAGAAGTAGATGCGCGGGGGAGGCGTCTTGAACAAGACGATTGGCATCATTTTGATCGCGCTGGGTCTCTTCGGGCTTGTGTGGGGAGGCTTCAACTACACCACCCGGGAGAAGGTCATTGATATCGGGCCCATCCACGCCACCCGCGACGAAACGCATCACGTACCGCTTCCTCCGATCGCCGGGGGCTTGGCATTTGTTGCCGGAGTGGTGCTGCTGCTGGCGCGGGGGAAGAATTAAATACCTCCAATTTGCGCATTAAAAATCACGAATAGGAGATTCACCATGTTGATCATCATCATTGTTCTTTTGCTGTTGATGGGTACCGGTGGTGGGTATTACGGGCACCGCCGCTGGGGGTACGGTGGAAGCGCGGGCATTGGGCTTGGCACCATCCTTCTGATTGTCCTTGTGGTCTACCTTCTTGGCGGCGTCAGCTGAGGTTGCGGACATTAGCGTTATGAAGATCCACCAAATCATTCCCAGGCTCCTGATGATGGTGAGTTTCGCCGCATTGCCGATGCTCGCCAGGGCGCAATCCCTGGCCGCATTGTCAGTCTCCCCCGGCGCGCTTCCCACGTCCGCAGCGCAACTGGAGTTGACCTACAAACGCCCGACGCAGAAGACGAAGATCAACCACTACCTCTTCGATGCGTTCGGCCCTTACCCCATTGTCAGCTCCGCGGCAATCGCAGGCTTTGGGCAGGCCGTCAATTCGCCTCCGGAGTGGGGACAGGGTGCCGAGGGTTATAGCCGCCGATTCATATCTGACCTGGGCATCGCCGCCGTCAGCACCACGACGCGGTACGCGCTGTCAGAAGCCCTCAAGGAAGATGCGCTCTATTACCGCTGCAATTGCCAGGCAGTGTTTCCACGATTGAGCCACGCCATCTTTTCCACCTTCACCGCCCGCCGGGGGAATGACGGCCACACCGTATTCTCCATCCCCTCGCTGGTCGCACCCTATGCCGGAGCGATGACCGCAATCTACGGCTGGTATCCCGGCCGCTACAACGTCAAGATGGCGCTCCGCATGGGTAATTACAACCTGCTGGAATTCGTGGGCGCGAATATCTCCCTTGAATTCCTCTCCAGCGCACCGCACTCCTTACGCAACCGCCTTCACCTGAACAATGGGCACGGAGCGGTTGAAACGAATGCTGAGGTATCTTCGAGCGCCCGGTGAAGAGGCGCGGGGCTCGGGACCCGGTTCTCGGGACCCGGCAATTTTGGTTTTTTGATTTTGGATTCAGCCATTGCCGATTGGTGATTTGCGAATGGTGATTGAACAGGGGAGACGGGAGCTGGATTTTGGGACACGGGCTTCGTGGTTTGGGGCGCACAGTTTGACGTCTTGGGGGACCGGGTTCGAGATTGTCGATTGCTGAACCGGAATATGGGATTCGGGGTACCGCGTCCGAGCGCCTTGATTCGTGGTCCGGGTTCCCTGGTTCGGGATTCGGAATCAGGAATTCGGAATATGCGATTCGGGGCTTGCCACTCGGGACTGTAACGCAGGGGGGGCAGGTTCGTGTTGCAGGTACCATTAAGCACCCCCGAATGACCACATTCCCCCCGGCCTTCGCGCCAGATGGCGGTTTCATAGACCATTTTATGGAAAACCCATTCCCCAGCCGCGCTGCCGCAAATCCAACCCAATTTAACATAGATGCCATCGCCAAGCTGGAGCATGAAGCCCTTCATCGCCGGACTGCCACGGAGCGGGTTGGCGACATCATCACCAAAATTGTGGCAAATTTGGGATTCCTGTTGGCCCAGTTGGGACTGATCGGGGTCTGGTGCCTGTTCAACCTTCACCACTTTCGCACAATCAAACCCATTGATCCATTTCCCTTCGGCATCCTGGCCCTCGTGGTCTCCTCCGAAAGCGTGTTCCTCACCATCTTCGTGCTGATCAGTCAAAATCGAATGTCCCGCCAGTCTGACCGGCGCGCGCACCTGAATCTTCAGGTTGGGATGCTCTCTGAACAGGAACTAACCACCATCCTGCAAATGATCCAAAAGCTCTGCCAGCATGTGGGCATGAACGTTGACTCCACCCGGCAGGAGATCCAGTCCTTCAGCAAAACCACCGACGTCTCCAAACTTGCCAGTGAACTGGAAAACAAACTCCCGGAGGAATAGCAGCTTCCCCAAGCACCGTCGCTGTCTCCCGGTTCCCCAACAAAAGAGGATTGTCGCGCGGCGGCGCAAAGGCGCTGAGGCCGAAGAACCACCGCGTGGAATTGATTTTTGAAGAACGAGGATGACGACCGCTCGGTTGCGTTGGGTGGCAAGCGCTCCAGGCAACGTAGGATCGTGGGCGCGGAGACATTCTGCGGCCTTCTGTAGCGGCGGTGTCCCCACCACCGTCCGGCGGCCGGAGACCGCCGCTACTCCCCCACCGGCTGGGTCCCTTGAATTTGTCTGGATTATTTGTCCAGTCCTCAGGCTCGCACCCCATTATTCTTCGTAGGTTTCACACTGTAGCCTCGTTTTGCTTGACAATAGCAATAACCACCTGTACGCTAGTGAGTGAGGCCGGCACCTGCCGGCCCATCGGCAAGACCGCGGGCCTATACAACGGGCCGGCGGAAAAATATTAAGAGCAATGGCTAGTGGTTAGTGGCTGGTGTCTAGTGCAAAGCGGCTCGCCCCGAGGGGCTGGGGCTCTGACTTCGATACGGCAATTGACGCTATCGAACAACCACCCTTCACCCGCGTCGAACCACCCTCCTCTAGCCACCAGCCACTAACCACTAGCCACTGCCTCTTGGAGGTTTCCATGTCTTTAACACCGAAACGAACGATGACGGAAGAGAATCTGGCGGCGCACCGTGAGAATGGCCGCAAATCGCAAGGAGCCGTAACGCATGAGGGCAAGGCTCGGGCTGCGGGGGCCAATCTTCGCCACGGTTATTATGCCCGGGAGTCCACCGAGGTCATGGTCGCCCTGGGGGAAAATCCGCGCGACTACCGCCGCATGATGGAATCCCTGGAGAAGAATCTGTCCGAAGGTCTGGAAAGCGAGCTTGTGGGGGCTATTGGCCGCGCCCTTTGGCGCATGCAGCGGAGCGAACGCATGCAGGACGCCCTGGCCCTGAAGCGGGTGCGCGCGGGAATGCAAAAAGAAAATCTGATGAACAGCCTGCGGCTGATGCCAAAACACAATGACTACGACCGTCTGGCGGATTTGGGGCGGCACTCATGGCTCCCAAGGATGAGAACTCCGCGCTGATGCAGCGGATGGAGGATTCCAGCCTGCACCAACTATGGCGGCTCACCCACATGCTGATGAAGATTCGGAATGGAGCGCTGCAACAAGAATCCGAGACCCAAGAAGATATCAAAAATGAAGATTGCTCCGGATGAGTTATTGAAAACAAAGGGGCAAAAAAAGTGCTCCGGATGAGTTGATGAAAATAAAGGACTTATTCAATTTTCCCAGTGAAGCCAAGAAGTTATTGAAAAGACAGGGAGTTAGAAGACAGTGGTTGGACAGAAGTGATTAGTGGCTAGTGGTTGGTGGTTAGTGGCTATTGCCGGGCAGCTCGAGACTCGTCCTTGCCTCGAGCCGCCCGCAAGGAACAAAGGACAACTGACCAGGAACCTCAGACCAGGGCCAGCTCTTCAACGATCAAACGCCCGATGACCCGCCATTACATTGACTTTCGCGGCCCACTCCAGTACCATCAGTGGGACTTAATGAACGTGTATCCACCTTCCACGACTGCCAACCGGCGGCATTCTGCCGAACCCCGCGCCATGTGCATCCTTTGATATGGAGGCGTGTCTCACACTTTGAAACCTATGAATGCCAGTGTCAAAATACGCAAGGGAGTTCCGGCGCTTGTCGGCACCTACGACGGCAACCTGAAGCTCTTTGAACAATGCTTCCAGGTCTCCGCGCACCTTGGGGCGGAGTCGCTGGAGATTGAAGGCGAGGAAGCCAACGTCCGCCGCGCCCAGCGCATGGTGGAGGAGTACGCAACCCTGGTGGAAAGCGGATCCCGCTTTGAGAACGCGGAGATTGAAGGCTTTCTGCGCATTCTCAGCCAGGACCCCTCAGCCAGCCTGAAGGGTTTGGCGGAGGCGGGACGTCCCCGTAGCTTCGGCAAGAAATCGATTGCCCCCAAGGGCATGAACCAGCGCAGCTACATTGATGCCATGGAACGCAACGACATGGTCTTTGGCATCGGCCCCTCGGGCACCGGCAAGACCTACCTGGCCGTGGCCATGGCCGTGGATGCGCTGCTGACCAAAGAGGTGAGTCGGATTATCCTGGCGCGCCCCGCGGTGGAAGCCGGTGAGCGGCTGGGTTACCTGCCCGGCACGCTGCAGGAGAAGGTGAACCCCTACCTTCGTCCGCTCTATGACGCGCTCTACGACGTGCTGGATCCGGATCGCGTTGACCGTTTTATCGAGAAGAGCATCATTGAGATTGCGCCCATTGCCTTCATGCGCGGACGCACGCTGAACGACGCATTTGTAATTCTGGATGAAGCGCAGAACACCACCACGGAGCAGATGAAGATGTTCCTGACCCGCCTGGGCTTCAATTCCAAGGCGGTAATCACGGGTGATGTGACGCAGATTGACCTCCCCACCGGGCGGCGTTCCGGCCTGGTGGAAGCGATTGAAGTGGTGGGCCGGGTGACGGGCATCAGCATGATCTTCTTTAATGAGCGGGACGTGGTGCGGCACAGCCTGGTGCAGCGGATCATCCGCGCCTACGAGGAGTTTGACCAGGTGCGCGCAGCCAAAGCCGGTGGTGAACAGAAATGAGCAGCAAGGATCGCGTCAAGAGTGTGCGGGGCGTTGTGTTTGTAAATCTGCAGAAGAGGTATGGGGTGCGCACATCCTCCCTGCTGACCTTCGTGCGCAGCCTGAAACAGCGATTGAAGCTGGAAAAGCGCGAGTTCAATGTCTGCTTCGTGGATGACAGCTCCATCCGCCATCTGAATCTCGCCTATCGGGGCAAGGACAAAGCCACCGACGTGCTCTCCTTTCCCTGGAACGAAGAGGGCGGTGCGCATCCGCCCGGGCCTGCGCATGCTGGAGACAAGAACGGATTCTCCAACTTTCTGGGCGACATTGTCATCTCCGTGGAGACGGCGCAGCGCAATGCGGAAGTGGAAGGCCACAATACCCTGAATGAAATCCGCTGGCTGATTCTGCACGGAGTCCTTCACTTGCTCGGTTACGACCACGAGAAGGACAGCGGCCAGATGGTGGCCCTGGAACTGGCCTTGCGGGACACGTTGGAACCGGCGGGCGGCCCGCGGGAGAAGGAAAAGTCAAAAGTCAAAACGCTTATGGCAAAAGGCAAAATCGAGCTTGTTTGAACTTCTGCCTTTTGACATGTTTTGGATTTGGGTTATGCCTCTGGAATTGCTCATAACCGTGGCGTGGATATTGGTGCTGGCCGTCCTGCTGGTGCTGGGCTCAATTGCTTCCTATCTGCGGCTGCTGATGCGGCGGCTGACTCCGGTGGGCGCGCGCAAAGTTTTTGGCCCGGCGGAGGATGGGCGCATCCGCCCCACTCGCGAACGGGTTGGCGTCTCCATATCCGCCCTGCACGGCGCCTCCATGCACCTGTTTGCGGTGGGATTGACCGGCCTTTTGATCTGGCGGCGGCCGGACCATCTTTGGAGCGATATCGGCACGGCGCTCCTGATTGTTCTTAGCGCCGTGGCCATTGCCGATCAGTTGATTCCCTTCCGGCTGGTGGTGCGGCATGATGAGCCGGAAGTGATCCTGGAAAAGTGGGAACCGCATCTTCGACAGGTGGTTTATTGGGCACTGCCGCTTACTTTCCCAATCCTGATCTCCACCACCATCGCGCGGCTGCTGGAGCAGACGGAGCCAGACCCCGAACCGCCCTCACCACAGGAGAACCTGGTGGAGCTGATTGCCACGGGCGAACAGGAAGGCCTGATCGAGAAGGGCGACAGCGAATTGCTGCAATCCGTGGTGGAGTTTGGCGACAAGGTGGCGCGAGAGATCATGACGCCGCGTCCGGAGATTGCCGCCATCGAAATCAACTCCAGCGTTGAAGACCTTCGCGTGCTGTTCCGCACCAAGCGTTTGACGCGATTTCCCGTCTACTCCGGGCAGATGGATCACATTGAGGGCTTCATCAGCGTGCGCGACCTGATGGAACTGACGCCGGATGAACAGAAGCGCGCGACACTTCGCGAACTGGTGCGGCCCGTGCCGTTCGTGCCGGAAACCAAGCCCATTCACGATCTCTTGAAGGAATTGCAACAGTCCACCACGCAGATGGCCATTGTGATCGATGAGTACGGCAGTGTTTCCGGATTGATTACCATTGAGGACCTGGTGGAGCAGATTGTGGGCGACATTCGCGATGAAGTGGAACCCCACGCCCGCGACATTATCAAGGAGTCTCCCACCAGCTACATCCTTTCCGGGCATGCCGAGCTGGCGCAGTTGTCCGATGAAATAAACGTCCACCTGGAAGGGGACGATTATTCCACCGTGGCAGGATTGGTGATGAATCACCTGGGCCACGTGCCCGCCGCGGGGGAAAAATTTGAAACACAGGGATTGACATTCGAAGTAATGGAGGCAAATCAGCGGACGGTTCTGAAGGTGCGGATGATCATGCCGCCCACTGAGCTTTCCGCCACTGCAACACATGTCTGAAACCACACCTTTTAAATCGGGTTTTGTCGCTATCGTTGGACGTCCCAACGCCGGCAAGAGCACTCTGGTCAACGCGCTGGTGGAGTCCAAGGTTTCGATTGTGACGCCTGTTCCCCAGACCACTCGCAATCGCATCCTGGGGATTCTGCACCGCCCTGAAGCCCAGGTGATTTTCATGGACACGCCAGGTGTCCACAAACCGCTTTCACGCCTGAATGAGCAGATGATGAACTTTGTGCGGCAGGCGCTGTCAGACCGCGACCTGGCCGTGCTGATCGTCGACGCCAGCGAAAAATACGGGAAGGGCGATGAGTTCGTTATCAACCTGCTGAACGAATACTCGCCGCGTACGATCCTGGCTTTGAATAAAGTCGACCGAGTGCACAAGCCGGACTTGTTGCCACTGATGGAGCGCTACTCCAAGCTTTACAATTTTGAGGAGATCATTCCCATTTCCGCCCTGCACAACGATGGGCTGGATGTTCTTCTGAAGGCGGTGATCCAGCGCCTGCCGGAGGGTCCGCAATACTTCCCCACCGACGAATATACGGACCAGCCGGAGCGCTTTCTGGCGGCTGAGATCATTCGGGAAAAAGTGATCGTCCACACCAAGCACGAAATGCCCTATGTGACCGCGGTGTTGATTGATGCGTTTGAAGAAGGGCCAACAATCACGCGCATCCACGCCACGATTGTGGTGGAGAAGGACTCGCAAAAGCCCATCGTGATTGGGGCCGGAGCGGCACGCTTGAAGGAGATTGGCACCCAGGCACGGTTGGAATTGGAAAAGCTGTTTCCGCCCAAGGTCTATCTGGAGCTTTACGTGAAAGTCCAGCCCCACTGGCGTGACAACAACGCCGTTATCGCAGAGCTGGACTATCGCGGCGAAGGCGGTTCAGAAGAGTAGGCTGCATTTGGCCCACCCTGTAGCGCGGGTGTCCCCACCCGCGCCTGATGTCCATCCACCCGTCGTGAACGCGCGGGTGTCCCCACCCGCGCCTGATGTCCATCCACCCATCGTGAACGCGCGGGTGAGGACACCCGCGCTACAAATTCCTGATGGTTAATTCGCTGGCGCTTTGCCGGCGTCATACACGCGCCGGATGGTAACCGGTCCGCGGAGAGACGTATCCTCGAAGCGAGTCGTTACAAAAAGCTGCTTGCCGTCGCTGCTGAGGCGGTAGGTGTCAGTGATCTTTTGTGCGCGGCTCAGCTTGGTCTCGGCGGTAAAGGTATCCTCTTCCCAATCGCCCTTGGTGGTGATCCTCTTCCCGTCGATGTCCTTGTCTTCGTGCTTCTTCCCGTCGGTGTAAAAGGTCTGTGATTGGTCGGAGTCGTTGCTGACCGCGATATGGTCAGAGGCCTGGTCGATATGCAGGTACTTGGGATTCGCCGCAATCCGGTCCCACTCTTCGCTGCTCACTTCAGGTCCACGTGTTCCCTGGCGGCTGCCGCCGCGGCCCATGCCGCCTCCGCCTCCACCCATTCCGCCCATTCCACCCATCCCACCACGGCCGCCCATGCCGCCGACGGGATAGCCGCCAATATCGCCACCAATCCCGCCACCCGGGCCACCGGTCCCAGCGGTGGGGTCAGAGCTTCCGCCACGCGCATCGGGAGCGCCCTCCTCGTTGTTGATCTGCGCCTCGTGGACTTTCCGGTCCGCATCATCGCTGGCGCTGGCATTGAAATTCCAATAGCCGGTCAGTTGCGCTTTGTCCTTGGCACGCGCCACACCGGTCAGCGATGCGGCCAGTAAACAGACCGCAAACGGAACTGCCGCCTTGGCTGTAAAGCTGAAGATTTTCGCCATTTTTGCTCACCTTCCTGGATTGGATGCCTTTGCTCTCTGCACTCTATTCGATTCTCAGTGCGCGCGGCCGGTTGTCTTAATGGCGCCGGCTTTAAGGCAAAACACGATCAGGGCACGATTGCGGACGCTGTCGTAATTGTTAACCCTGGATTACAAACCCGGCAGGTTCGCCCGTTAACTCCCCACTGCAATTCCCAGGGAGCGCATCTTGCGGTAGAGGTGACTGCGCTCAAGCCCAAGGACCTCAGCAGTCCGGCTGACGTTGCCCTGATGCTCCTCCAGCGTGCGCAGAATGTAGTCCCGTTCATAGGCCGTGCGCGCTTCCTGCAAGCTGGAGAAGCCACCCGTGGGAAACCTGGCAGCTACGCCGGATCGCGCCCCATCCTGGTGCAATGCGGGGGGAAGGTGCCGACGCTCAATCTTCTCTCCCGGCACCATGATAACGAGCCTCTCCACAAGGTTCTTAAGCTCGCGCACGTTTCCCGGCCAGCGGTGACTAACGAGCGTCTCCATTGCAGATTCGGCAAAATGCTTGGGCCTGCGTCCGTAAGCTCGGGCAAATTCCGCTAGGAAAAAATTGGCCAGCGTGGGGATGTCCTCAGCATGTTCGCGCAGTGGCGGAACAAAGAAGGGGATCACGTTAAGGCGGTAGAAGAGATCCTCGCGAAAGTTGCCCTTCTGGATTTCGTCTTCCAAATGCTTGTTGGTGGCAGCGATGATGCGGACGTCCACGGTGAGGTTGGTGCCGGAGCCCACCGCGGTGAAACGCTGCTCCTCAATGACCCGCAGCACCTTGGACTGCGTGCGCAAGCTCATGTCACCCACTTCGTCGAGAAACAGCGAGCCCCCGTGCGCCTGTTCGAACTTTCCCGTCTTGTCTTCCAGCGCCCCGGTAAAGGAACCCTTGATGTGTCCAAAAAGCTCGCTTTCAATCAGTTCTTCCGGAATCGCGGCGCAGTTGACCTCAACAAATGGCTGCTCCGCCCGCTGGCTGTGATTGTGAAGCGCGTGGGCCACGAGTTCTTTTCCCGTGCCGCTCTCTCCGAAGATCAAAACGCGCCCTGTGGTGGGGGCGGCAAGCTGCAACTGCTGGCGCAAAGCCTTCATGGGAACGCTGTCGCCAATAATGCGATCGCGGCCTCGCAGCTCCGCGCGGAGCTCACGGTTCTGTGCCGCCAATTGCGACTGCTCCAGCGCGTGGCGGAGTGTCAGCAGCGTTTTATCGATGGAAAGTGGCTTCTCGATGAAGTCAAAGGCGCCGAGCTTGGTGGAGCGAACGGCCGTTTCAATGGTGCCGTGGCCGGAGATCATGATGACCGTAGGACCCGCTTCCAGTTCCTGGATTTTTTCCAGAACCTGAATGCCGTCAATGCCGGGCAGCCAGATATCCAGCAGGACGACGTCAAACTTGCTGGTCTGCAGCGTTTCCAGGCAGGCTTCCCCGCTGCCCACCGACGACACGTGATACCCCTCGTCCTCAAGCACATTGGTAAGGGATTCGCGAATGCCGGGTTCGTCGTCGACGATAAGGATGGATTGCTTCATGCGATTCTGCCAGCGCCTCTTAGCCGTTCAATGAATAGAGAGATATATGGAATCTTAGAATGCCGGATACCATTTGTAAATGTCATTCGGCGCGGAGGGTGGATGGCATTGGAGCGTCCAAAGATCGGTGCCATGCCAGCGCTGTCGTGGGGGCTCTGCTATAATTTGGAATCGATCGCCGCGATCGCTGCTCGCACAGCCACAGGAACGTGAGGCTCGCCCGGCGAAATTGCATCCATCAACAGCAACATCAGAGGGAGCACACATTGTTACCGGAGATCCAACAGAGAATTCAAGCCAAGTTTGTGGAGGCCGTGCGCACGGCATTTGGCCTGGAGGTTCCACCGCCCGCACTGGATTCACCGCCCAACCTGGAGATGGGTGACATCTCACTGGCAGGTTGCCTCCCACTGGCCAAGCAATTGCGACAGGCTCCTCGCAAGATCGCCGAACAGTTGGTTCCGCTGGTCTCCGGGCTGGATGGAGTGGAGCGCGTCAGCGTGGCGGGAGCCGGATACCTGAACTTTCACCTTGATCGGGCGCAGACTGCCGCCCGCCTCTTTGCCCTGCGCAATTCCCCCGAAGCTGCCACCGACAGCACCCGGGGCAAGATCCTGGTGGAACACACCAGCATCAATCCCAACAAAGCTGCGCACATTGGCCACCTGCGCAATTCTGTTCTGGGCGACACCTTTGTGCGCCTGCTGCGCTTCACCGGCGAGAAGGTTGAAATCCAGAACTACATTGATAACACGGGCGTGCAGGTCGCCGACGTCGTGGTGGGATTTATTCACCTGGAGAAGAAATCGCTGAAGGACGTTGAAGCGCTGATTCAGAAAGCTTCCGCCCCCGGGCTTGCCCGCTCTGAGCGCTTTGACTACTACTGCTGGGACCTCTACGCGCGTGTGTTTCAGCTGTATGAAGTGGACAAGGAAGTGCTGAAATTGCGCGCCCAGGCACTGAAGGACATTGAGGAAGGGCACGGCGAAACAGCCGCCATGGCGGAGTTGATCTCCACCACCATTGTCCGCGCTCATCTGGACACGATGCTGCGCCTGAATATCCAATACGACCTTCTGGCCCAGGAAAGTGAGATCCTGAAGCTCCAGTTCTGGAGTGCCGCCTTCGAATTGCTGAAGAAGGAAAAGTCCATCCGCTTTGAAGACGCGGGCAAGAGCGCCGGATGCTGGGTTATGGATCTGGCCGAGCCCGCTGCAGAAGAAGGTGAAAGCGAGACTGCTGACGTGGAGGACACCAAGATCATCGTGCGCTCCAACGGCACCGTGACGTACGTCGGCAAGGACATCGCCTACCATCTTTGGAAGTTCGCCCTGCTGGGAAAAGACTTTGGCTACGAACTATTCCATCGCTATCCCGATGGCCACAACGTTTGGCGCACCACGGTTAACGGGCAGGCCGATGCGCCGCCTTTTGGGCACGCCAGCGCTGCGTATGCGGTGATTGATACACGCCAATCGTATCTCCAGAACATCGTCAAGGCCGCGTTCCACACACTGGGCTACCACGAGCGTGCGGCCAATCTTCATCATTTCGCCTATGAAGTTGTGGGCCTTACCGCCCGCTGTGCCGAAGAGATGGGAGTCGTTTTAAGTGATGAAGACCGTCAGCGTCCTTACGTGGAAGTTTCCGGACGCAAGGGCCAGGGCGTCAAGGCTGACGACTTGATTGACACGCTGATAGCCCGCGCTGCGGAAGAGGTGGGCTCCCGCAACATGGCGCAGGACCCCACGGAAGTTCAGGACTACGCGCGCAAGATCGCCGTGGCTGCGCTGCGATATTTTCTGCTGAAGTTTTCGCGACGCATCATCATCGCGTTCGACTTCAAGGAAGCGCTGGCGTTTGAAGGTGAGACCGGCCCCTACCTGCAGTACAGCATCGTTCGGGCGCGCAACATCGTGCGCAAATACCAGGAGTCGCATGCGGGATTCGAGCCCGCTCAATTACCCGGCGAATTCACGCCGGAACAATTGCAGGAGTTTTTCAAGGGAACGGATGGACCGGCGTATTGGGAACTGACCCTGCTGGCGGCCCAACTGGAGATGATTGTAGCGCAGGCAATCAACAGTGAAGAGCCCGCCGTGGTGGCCAAGTACTCATTCCGCCTGGCGCAGGGCTTCAACAACTTCTACCATCACTTCCACATCCTGAATGAATCAGATGCCTTGCGGCAGAAGTTCCTGCTGTTCCTCGTGTTTATTACGGAGCGTACACTGACCCTGGCCACTGAGCATATGGGAATTGAGATTCCCGACCGGATGTAAAGCCGGAATGCTCAGGGCAAAGTGCTTTTGTGATCGAGAAGGGCGCGATTGATCGCTGGAATCCGCACGGCGGCACCATTACGCCGCGAAATCAGTCAGTAACTGCACCAGCGTGCGCACACCGTGGCCGGTTGGGCCCTTGGCACGATAAGGCTTTTCATCATTCGCCCAGCGGGTGCCCGCGATGTCCAGATGGACCCAGGGAGTATCACCAGCGAACTCCCCGATGAACATGGCAGCCGTAATCGCCCCACCATAGCGTCCGCCGGTATTCGCCAGATCCGCGATGGTGCTCTTGTAGAGATCGCGATAGTCGTCATCAACAGGCAGTTGCCACATCTTCTCGCCAGCGGAGTTGGCGGCGGCCAGCACCCGATTGACCCATTCCTTATCCCAGCCAAAGACGCCTGTGGTGATATTGCCCAGGGCCACCATGCAGGCTCCTGTGAGCGTTGCCGCATCGATTAGAACGGTGCAACCAAGCTGCTTTGCGTAGGTCAGGGCATCGGCCAGCACCAGGCGGCCCTCAGCATCAGTGTTAAGGATTTCGATGGTCTTGCCGGACATGGAGGTGATGACATCGCCCGGCTTGAAGGCATTGCCACTGGGCATATTTTCCGTGGCCGGAATCAAGGCGGTGACGCGGACGTTCGGTTTCAGCTGGGCAATCGCCTGCATGACGCCGAGCATGGTGGCGCCTCCCGCCATATCGGTCTTCATCTCATGCATATTTTCGCTGGGTTTGATGGAGATGCCGCCGCTATCAAAAGTGATGCCCTTGCCGATTAACCCGATGACGGGCTCAGCCGGCGCGCCTTCCGGTGCATAGCGAAGAATGATGAGTTTGGCAGGCTCCGTCTGGCTGCCCTGTGCCACCGCCCAAAAGGCTCCCATCTTCAGGCGTTGGATCTCTTCCGCTCCAAGCACTTCGCACTCCAGCCCCAAATGTGCCGCCATCTCCGCAGCCCGTTCGGCCAACTTGGTCGGGGTCATGATGTTGGATGGCTCATTCACCAGGGTTCGCGTAAAGTTTTGAGCTTCGCCAAGGATGCGCCCGCTGTTCAGCGCGGCTTGGGCATCTGAACCCGCAGCCACGCCCCCGGTTGCAAGCCAAAGGGTGTCAATTCCCTTCTCCGCCGTACGTTCGGTACGATAACTGTCGGAGTCATAATCGGCAACCAGAACACCTTCCACCACAGAGGCCACGGCGCTGGCGTCATTGGAATCCAGAAGCCAAGCCAGTTCCCGCCCTCCACGCGAACGCAGATGCCTCGTGGCAGCTCCCGCCAGATGACGCAGGTGCGTCTCCGTAAATTTCTCACGCTTACCTGCTCCCACCACCAGCAGTTTCGCCACCGCCAAGCCAGCAGGCTGGCGAAGAATCGTGAATTCAAAGGGCTTACCGGTAAGTTCACCGGCAGTTTGCAGTTCCTTCAGTTGCTGGCGTGTTTCCTCCGGCAATTGCTCCACGGTGCCGCTGGAAGCAGGCGCATCTTCAAAGGTGTAGGCCACCAGGGTCGGAACGGAGAGTTGCGCTAAGGGTTCAGGCCGGAATTCAATCTTCACGATTCAAAGCTCCTTTTGGAAATGAATGGGGCCGCCAATTTCGGCTATTGGTGCCGGCGGCGATGTTCGTGGATGTCCTGTTGCGCCTCACGGTCAATCGTGCGCTGACGCGAGGTCTCGCGGTGATCGTAGATCTTCTTGCCTTTTGCCAGCGCTATCTCAAACTTGATCATGTTCTTCTTCAGGTAACAGAGGGTGGGGATCAGAGTAAATCCCTTTTCCTGGATCTTGCCCGACAACTTATCCAATTCCTGTCGATGGAGTAGAAGGCGGCGGTCCCGAAGCGGTTCATGATTGGCGTAGCTCCCTGCCGTGTAGGGGCTGATATGGCAATCAATTAGCCAAGCCTGCCCTTTCTTTACATCGACATAACTGTCTTTGAGATTGATCTTCCCGTCCCGAACCGATTTCACTTCCGTACCCGTCAACTCCGCACCCGCCTCATACTTATCCAGGAGGTGGTACAAATGGTGTGCCTGCCGGTTGACGGCAAAGTGTTTGGGAGCGGGTTTGTCGGGCTTTGACATGGGGGAACCCAGTGGGCAAAATCGTCATTTCGAGTAAAGACAATTCTAGCATAAGGAGGTGCGTCTTGGGTTGTCGTTCTAGGCAATTCCACAGCCCAAATTGCTCTTGACTGAGCGTCGCAATCCATGGTACAAAAACATACCCGAAGGTTTACCCTGGATTACAAGAACAAGGCAACTGTGCCGGCTGATGCTTCGACGGGTGATCGAAACTTAGTGTAGAATATTAAGGATGTATTCCGTTGCGGGAGAAAACTGTTAAAAGGAGTCACACTATGAAGAGGTCGCTGTGGATGCTGACCGCCGTGATTGTCTTAGCGGGCACAAGTGCATTGAGGGGCGCGGGGCCCGACAACCAATGGCTCGGAGTCCTGTGGACCAAGGGCGCCGTTTCCGTTGGGAATGCCAAAGTCTCCAGTGGAACGACAGTTTTGCCTGGAGATGTAATTACGACCGATCATGGAGCCTCCGCATGGATTCGCTTCCGGTCTCCTGCATCGACGATGCTGCTGGCCGACACCCAGGTTACCTTGCTTGCCAGTGACGCAGTCCCGAGCTTCCTGCTGCGGCACGGTAGCGTGGTCATTGATGAAAAGGTTGCAGACCCCGTTCAGATCGCCGTCCCGGGCGGGTACGTCCTGGTGAAAGGCGATCCACAAACCGGCGCTGAATGCGAAATGGCCAGCATCGACAACGGTTCCACCGTTTCGGTGAAGCGTGGCATCGCGGAAATTCATGGTCAGGGAGCCCCGGTAATTCTGCACCCAGGACAGTCGGCACGAGTTGAAGCCAGTCCTGAAGGCGGCCAGCCTGTTGCGGGAAAAATCAACAAGGTAATTCCCCAGGGACAGATTCAGCGAGAAGGCCAATCCGCTGAGCTGCCTTTGTCCTTGAATCAACAGATTAATTGGAACGACCTGGTTCGCACACTGCAAACGGGCCGCGCCCAGATCACCCTGCTTGACGGAACAACATTGAATGTTGGCGCCAGGTCTGAACTGAAAGTTATCAAGCATGATCCCCAGACTCAACAGACCGAACTGGAATTGACCGTCGGGAAACTTGAAGCCAACGTGCAGAAGATCACAGCCCCGGGCGGGAAATTCCAGCTTCGCAGCAAGAGCGCCTTGATTGGAACCATTGACACCGCATTTGTGGCCTGGGTGGAAGGGGACAAAACGAGAGTTTGCGGCGTGGAAGGCACAACGCTGGTTCAAAGCTCCGACCCCAACATCCACAAAGACGTAAAATTACACCGGCACGAATGCACCATCATTTTGCCGGGCGCACCTCCCACGGACCCGGTCTTGGATCCAAGCCTGATGGGCAATCTGCTCGGACAGACTGCCATTAATGGTTCCGAGATTGCCGGAGCTGGTGCAGGAGCTGGAGCTGGCGGGTTGGCAATCGGCGGATCGACCCTTCCCTGGGTTTGGGTAGGCGTCGGTTTGGGCGCCGCTGCTGGCGGAGCCGTTGCCGGAATTGTCCTGACCAACTCGGGAACAAGTTCACCGGTTAATCCATAAACTTCTTCGAACCTCGTATCTGGCTTGTGTTTTTCGAAAATGCGTCCCGGAAGCAACCGGGGCGCATTTTCATTTTAGGGCATCACCTTGTTACCCTTTTCGCCAGCGGCCCTTGCAGCCTGAACATCTTTATCCTGGTTCATCGAAGCTTGTTCTTGTGCTGCTGCAAGCATCGATCCTGGTTTTCCGCCAGCCAGAATTCTTCTCCCCTTGATGTTTCCCTGTGTTCCCTTGTGATATGCTACGGCACTGCTGTTTTCGGCGTCTGGATACGAATTCTTCATGTTCGCGAAACTTTCAAAACTCGCCTCCGCGATGGCGCGGTTCAGCAAACAGAATCGCGTGGCCTTTTTGATCAGCTTTCTGATCTGCATTTCGAGTTTGACCCTCTATCTTCGCATCTACGTGTGGCCGCAAACCAATTCCAGCACGTTTCTCCAATTCATGGAGAATATCGAACTTAAGACGCTCGACATTCGATTCCAACTGCGCGGAGAACGCACCCCTGGTCCGGCAGTGGTGATTGTCGCGATTGATCCCAAGAGCCAGGACATGCTGGGTCGGTGGCCTTTTCCACGAAGCAACTTCGCCCAGGCGGTTGATTTTCTGCGGGAAGCTCACGCCCGCGTCATTGCCTTCAACATGAATTTCCCGCAGGTTGATGCCAACTCCGGCCTGGAAGCGCTCAAGTCTGTGCGGGAGGATTACGACCACCTTGTGCCGGAAGCGTCTCACTCTGCCGCTTTCGAGGATGAGTTGAAAACCCGCGAGGCTGCGGCCGACAATGACAAGCGGTTTGCTGACGCCCTTTCCCACTACGATAACGCCATCCTGGGCTATTTTGTTATCTCGCCGGATGAGGCCCGGGCGCAGAATCAGGAACGCCTGAAAGCATTTCTCGATATCTTGTTTTTCCAGGCTTACCCCGGAACTGTTCATCCGGAATATGCGAAGAACGCTGAGATCCCGGAGGCACAGGCACTGTCCCCCAACCTGCCGGAATTTGCTTCAGCGGCCAAGAATTTCGGCTTTTTCGATATCGTTCCTGACGCTGATGGCATTGTACGCCGCGAGCCCGCTGTGATGTCCTTCCAGGGCAATCTCTACCCCTCACTGGACGTTGCCGCCGCACTGGCTTACACCAACGATTCAGCCGACCAGGTCAAGGTGATATTCAAGCCGAATGGCGTGGAGAAAATCGTTCTGGGAAAGCGCACAATTCCAACGGATCGCCTGGGCTTCGTCCAACTTGACTATGATGGGAAATCCGGAACTTTTCCCACCTATTCATTTTCGGATGTTGTGCAGGGACGATTGTCACCCAAGATCTTCCGTGACCGGCTGGTGTTGATCGGGCCCACCGCGCGTGGCATCGGAGGAATGGCCCTAACACCAACAGAACATGCAGAATTTCCCGGCACTGAAATCCATGCCAACATGATCGACGACATTCTCTACCAGCATTTTATCCGCCGGGGCGTGCATGAATACATAACTGACATTGCCTTCATTCTTCTTTTCAGCCTGGGGGCGGCTATTCTCTTCAGCCTTCTCACTCCCCTTCGCGCCACGGTCTACCTTAGCGGCTCTCTGTTTGTCTATTTCTGGTTCAGCTATTTCCTGTTCTCGCATTACCGCATGTGGGTGGCAGATTTTCTGCCCATGTCCACGCTCTTTGTTACCTATGCGGGAATTGTCAGTTACCGCTTCTTTTTTGAGGAAGGCGAAAAGAAGAAGGTCCGGTCAGCTTTTTCCCAATACATGCATCCCGCGCTCATCGCCCAGATGCTTAACAGCCCTGAAGGCTTGCGGTTGGGCGGCGAAGAAAAAGAGCTCACCGCCCTGTTCGCCGACATTCGAGGCTTCACCACCCTTTCAGAAAAACTCACACCCGCCGAATTGGTGGAATTGCTCAATGAATATCTGACGGAAATGACCGAGGTGATTTTCAAGAACTGGGGAACCCTGGACAAATACATCGGCGACGCCATCATGGCTTTTTGGGGCGCCCCGTATCCGCAGACCGACCACGCGTTGCGCTCCTGCCGGGCGGGGTTGGAAATGATCAGCTCCCTGCAACGACTGCAAGCCGGTTGGCAATCACGCGGGCTCCCTTCCGTTGATATCGGGGTCGGCATCAATTCCGGGCCCATGCTGGTGGGAAACATGGGTTCAAAACGGCGAAAAAACTTCACCATCATGGGTGATAGTGTCAATCTGGCTTCACGACTGGAGGGCATCAACCGGAAGTTTGGCACCCACATCATCATCAGTGAAGCCACTTTCCTGCAAGCTAAAGAGCAGGTCGTGGCCCGTGAGCTTGATCTGATCCAGGTCAAGGGCAAGACACAGCCCGTCAAAGTCTACGAACTCCTGGCATTGGCAGCAGACGCCCCGAAGCACGCCGATCTGGTCTCCCGTTTTGAAAGGGGATTGGCCGCCTACCGGGGCGGTGAATGGCTCCCGGCAATCGAAATTTTCCAGCAACTGCTGGTCGATTACCCGCAAGATGCCCCCAGCCAGGTCTTCATTGAGCGGTGTCTGAATCTCCTGGCCCGGCCCCCGGAGGGCGTTTGGGACGGAGTCTTTGTGATGAAAGACAAGTAGAATTGATTTAGCCAGAGGAGATCGCCGGCAAGTGACAAGTGACCTTAGACAATCCATTTTTCTGCGGGGACAGTGTGGCTGTTAAACGCTTGGGAAAGAGGCTCATCTTCCTGCTGATTTCTCTTGTTATCCTTACCGGCGCAGCCTTATGGGCGTTCCGCAATGTGGGACAATGGCTGGTCATCAACGATCCTCTTCAGCCGGCGCGAGCCATTGTGGTTCTGAGCGGCATCACTCCATACCGCGCCATGGAGGCCGCAGAGATCTACAAGCAGGGATGGGCTCCTGAAGTTTGGCTATTCAGGGATGACCCCCGCGGCGCCCACGAGGCTTTCCTCCGCCTGGGCATTCACCACATTCCTGAAGAGGAATACGACGAGCAGGTCCTGGAGCAGCTTGGCGTGCCAAAAACCGCAATTCGGACCATGGATATCCCCACCACCAACACCCAGAATGAATTCGCACTTCTCAAGGAGGAACTGGCGCGCCAGGCTGGGAATCGAGTCATTTTGGTGACCTCACCGCTGCACACGCGGCGCTCAAAGGCCATATGGAATATCCTCGTTGGAGACCGGCCGCAAGCCATCGTGCGGTTTGATGCTTCTGAACCAACAAATCCTGATCACTGGTGGCGTTCCACCCAGGACGTGCAGGATGTTGAACACGAAGTATTGGGATTGATCGATGCCCACCTGGGCTTCGTGGCGAAGCCGATGACCCGTTGATCCCAGCTTCCGCCCGTGCCCGGCTGCGTACCCGTTAACATCAAGCTGCCTACCCCCAACACACTATCTCGAGCTTCCCGAAGCCACGGAGGGCTTATGGCCAGTAGGTTTGGCACAGTTGTAGTGAAAAAGTTCGATCCTGTAACGCGCCCGCGGAATTCCCGGCAAAAGACGCTCCTTTAAGCTAAAGCCGGAATCGGGAAGCATACGGTCAACATCCTCCAGAGTGCAGTGGTCGGAAAGATATTGCTGGTTCTCATCCGGCTCATCCCCAGACGAAACGTCCTTCACCAGAAATACATTCGCGACAGCCAGTCTTGCCGGCGGGACGCTGTCGGTTGAATCATAGACGTCCGGCCAAATTCCCTGATAAGGATATACCCTTGCGAGGTCGAGATTGTTCCCAGTTCCATGGCGGTGTAAATCGTACGCGAGGTAAAAAAAGAAGGAAGGATGATAGGCAATCACCACGCCGCCCTTCCGCACAGCTTCCGCCATCTCCGCCGCAACCTCATTCCAAGGTTCGATAAACCTAGGCGCGGAATAGTTTCGCCTTGAAACCGTGCCATACCAACCGACCCCGGCGATAATCAGGAGCGAGACGACCAGGCAGGCCTTTACACGCTTGGATCGAATTGTTCCCAAACCAAGCCCCACGGGAAGAACGACCAAGGCTGAAATCAGCAGCAATCGCTTGGTTCCCACAATCCCAATCACCGACATCCCGGTAATGAGCAACAGAAAGTAGACAAACAACCTGCGCGCCGCTGGTGGAGCTTTCCACAGCACAACGACGATGCATACGACAATGGCAACACACACGGGAACACCCAGTGCCCAGTGCCACGGCGCCACCGACTCACTTGCAAACAAGGCATAAAGGTTGAAGGCTTCGAGCGCCGCCAATCCGGACATTGAGCTGCGCGACACTGCCGCCGCCCCCTGAATTTCAGCCACAAAGGCACGAATCAAAGGCAGAAAGAACACCACCAGCAGGAGGATGGTCAACAATACCCGGCGCGTATATTGGGGAGGCTCGTTTCTTGTCTGCAACAGAAAATCCAGCATCAGGCACGCCAGGATAGCCCAGCCAAAATAGTTCGTATAGAGCAACAAGATGGCGGGAATGATCAACAAAAGCCAATTCTTGAAGGTCCGCGCTTTAAGGAAGGAGAGATAAATGTAAGTCAGGATTGCAACCAGCAGAAATGAAAGGCTGTACCAGGCAGCAATCCTCCCAAAATGGAATCCATATGGCCAAAGGAGGCAGACCCATAAAACCGCTGTCGCAGCGCGGTCACCGCCTTGTCCTCGCGCCGTTTCCACCAGAATCCAAATACCCAAAAGGTAAAATGCGATGGATGGAAATCGCAACAGGCGCATCCGGCTGCCCGTGATTCGTTCCCAGCCGTGAAGAAACAGATCGTAAAGTGGCGGATGTTCGTGCTGCCCTTCACCGTGAAGGAAGAGATCCACAGTATGGGCCGCCGGATTTGCAGCCGCACAGATGATGTGGACCTCATCATCGAAAAAGGTGAAGTATGGGTCCGAAACCACCATCCCCACACCCAGCAGCACTAGCAGCAGCGCGGCTGTGAGGCGTGACGCCCAGGCAGGATTCAACGATGATTTAGGTTCTGATAAGTTCATGCGAAAGACTTCGAGCCACACGCCAACAGGGCCTTTCGTGTTTGTTTCCCGCCCCGGTCCGAGTCAAACCAGGAATATGAATCTACCCGTCCACTTTGCTCGCGTTGAGGCTGGCACCGTGAGAACTCTGAAGCTTAACATAAGCAATGGCCTGCCATCAGCAGACGGATGTGATTCTGGCGAGCCGCCGGGATGTGATACATTTGTTGCGGGATACCATGCTTGCTGGATTGCTTCCGGAAGATGAACTGTGCCTTTTGCTGGCTCGCGGGCAGCTTTTGCCGGGCGAGCGGGCGCGGGTGCTTCAAGTGCTTGCCGGGCCACTTAACTGGGCACAGATCCTGAAGCGAGCCGATGATCACCAGGTTCTTCCCCTCCTCTACCGCAGCCTCATGAAACTGGAGTTTCATGGCGTCCCGAGCGAAGTGCGGACCCGGCTCACAGCGGAGTTCCGCCAAAATGCCATTCGCAATATGCTCTTCGTTGCGGAACTGGCGCGCGAAATGACCCTCCTGGGAGAAGCAGGCATCCGCGTGATCCCGTTAAAGGGCGTCACGCTGGCGGAGGCGCTTTATGGCGACCCTGCATGCCGCATCTGTTCTGACATCGACATCCTGGTTCCCGCTGCCGACGCTCTTCGTGCCCGCAACCTGATCCTGAACGACGGTTACGTCAGCCCTTTCACGGAAGACTTCTTTGCCCATCATCAGTTCCACACCAGCGCCGATTGCCCGATGAAAGCGCAACGTGGCGAAATTCCTTATTTCATGGAGCTTCATTGGACCCTCTTGCAGCACTCATCCCATGATGCCGAAGCCATGCAGGACATCTGGGCCGAAGCGCGCCCGCGGAACTTCTTTGGAGTCGAAGCTTACAGCCTGACCCCGGAGTGGGAGTTCCTCTACCTTGCCTGTCATGCTTCCAATCATAAATGGCATACCCTCAAATGGATTGCGGATATCCACGACCTCTGCGCATCAATATCCATCGATTGGGAGAGCGTGCGAAGTAAGGCCGCGCGGTTTGATCTTGAATTCGTGGCGGAATCAACGCTCGCGGTCTGCTCGCGGCTTTACGGCACACCGCTGCCCGCCAGCTATTCCAATGCCAGGCTTCCCCCCGATGTTCAACTTTATCCTCATTCCCTCGACCCCTCGGAGGCATGGGACGCCCCGCTCTTCTATGGCAGGCTCCTCAAACGGCCAACAGAGAAGCTGCGCTGGTTCGCAGAGATGTTCTTTGTGGCACGGCAATCCGACCAAATGGCTTTCCATCTGCCGGCTTCTCTCGATTTCCTATACTTCGTCCTCCGCCCACTTCGCCTGACGGCAAAATGGTCGGGGCTGTTTCTCTCGGCCGGATTTCATAAATTACGGCAGCTTTTTAGCACCTCACCCAAATGACAGAGTGCGGGATTTAGATTTCAAACCATCAGACACAGATGGCCGGTTGCGTTACAATCAACCTCTTCGGAATTCTTTGGGCACGACATGGCGGATAACCGAATCTTAGTGCTGGCGGATGACTTAACGGGAGCGCTTGAAGTTGGCGCCAAGTTCGCCGCTTCAGGCTTAACTTCACTGGCATGGACCGCCGCTGCATTATTGCCGCCCGACCTTCAAAATGCCGTGGGGGCTCTTGTGGTGGATACGGAAACCCGGCATGACGCGCCCGCCGAAGCAGCCCGCAAGGTCTATCAGTTCTCGCGGGCTGCTTATGACCAAAGATTTTCCCACATCTTCAAGAAGACCGATTCCACCTTGCGAGGCAATATCGGAGCCGAGCTAACAGCCTTGGTCGAAGCCTTTGACGGCGCGCCGCTCTTTTACGTTCCTGCCTATCCCCAGATGGGGCGCACCGTAAGGGCGGGTTCACTCTATGTGAACGGGGTCCTTGTGACTTCCACCCATTTTGCCAATGATCCGTTCAACCCCGTCACCGAGAGCCATATTCCCACGCTGCTGAAGTCGCAATGCCGGTTGTCCATTCACTCCGGCCCGGTGGCGGACGTGGCGAATTCGGACCCCGGAGGCATTGTCATATGCGATGGTGAAACCGATGCAGAGGTGGAATCCGCTGCCAGGGCGTTTGTGCGCTCTTCAACCTTTCGGCTGGCGGCGGGGCCGGCGGCCTTTGCCACTCATCTTGCGCACCTTGTTGATCTGCCCCGCAAACCACCATCTCCCCTTCCCGCCATCAGGAATGGACTGATCGTAAATGGCAGCCTCCACCCGGTATCGCGTGAACAGATTGAGCAAGCAAAGCAGGCGGGGTTTAATTCCATTGATCGGGGGACGAAGACATCCACGATGGATGAAGGATGGACCATCCTGGAGCCCGGCACCGGCACGGGTGGGGCAACACTTGATTTCGCCAAGGGCATCGCCCGCTCGGTCTGCCAGATCCTTTCCACCACTTCTCTTGATGCGATGGTAATTTTTGGCGGCGATACGGCGTACGCGATTTTGGAAGCCCTTGGCAGCCCTCCGCTTCACCTGATTGGCGAAGTGATGGAGGGCGTCCCCATATCCCGAATCGAAGCGAAGCATCTCGGCCCTCGCACGGGTCACAGGGACCGCGACCTCTATCTGATAACCAAGGCCGGCAGCTTCGGCTCGCCCACGGTTCTCACGACCATTCGGAACTCGACCGGAAAAGAGTAATCAGCATGGATAAACTCTATGGCATCACGATGGGCGACTCCAGCGGAGTCGGCCCGGAAATCCTCCTCAAGGCATTTGTGGAAGGCAAGGTGACGGTGCCGATTGTTGCCTTCGGGGATTTGGGGGCGCTCGAGTACTATAACCAGCGGCTTTCGATTGGCGCGTCACTGAAAAAAATCGGCGCGCCCGTGGAATTCACCCCCGGCCCCTTGAATGTGATCGACGCAGGGCTGGTGTCTCAACAGGATGTGTCCGAGGGGAAGCTGAGCGCCAAATCCGGGCACGCCGCACGTGAATACGTTGTGGGTGCCGCTCGCGCCGCACTGGCGGGTGAAATCGCCGCCATGATCACGCTGCCCATGAATAAAGAGGCCACTCAGCTTTCAGACCCGCACTTCACCGGGCACACGGAATTGATTGGCGATGTTTGCGGCGTGGACGACGTCACCATCATGCTGGTTTCTGACCAGCTCGTGGTGACGCACGTCAGCACGCACGTTTCACTTTCCACCGCCATCGCCCGCGCCAAAAAGGAGCGCATCTGCACCATCATCCGCCTGACCTGCGAGGCCATGCTTCGCTTGAAAGAGAATCCGCGCATCGCCGTGGCCGGCCTGAATCCGCACGCCGGTGAAAACGGGCTCTTCGGTGATGAGGAGATCAAGGAGATCATTCCCGCCGTCGAATGGGCAAAGAGCCAGGGATTGCCCGTGGAGGGCCCCTTTCCGCCCGATACGCTCTTCTACATGGCCGTGCGCAAGAAGAAGTTTGACGCCATCGTCTGCATGTACCACGACCAGGGGCACGTCCCGCTAAAGCTTCTGGATTTTGAAGGCGGCATCAACGTCACCCTGGGCCTTCCCATCATTCGCACCTCGGTTGACCACGGAACCGCCTTTGACATCGCCGGCAAGGGAGTGGCATCAACAGGAAGCTTTATTCGCGCCCTCGAATTCGCCGTGAGCTTCGCCACGGGCTTGGACCGGCAGTGCTAATAGTACGTTGCTTCCACTAAAGCCTGCTGCGGGGACAGGGACGGTGTCGCCTTGCTATTATAAAGGCCTCTTGGTATATAATCCCGCCTGCTGGAAAATTCAAACTAGGCATCCTTGCCGTGGTTAGAAGAGTGCGCCATCCAGGTGGCACATCGGAACCAAGCGCCGGGATTCGTTCAAGGTGATTCTATGGCACGAAAACTTCCCCGCTGGCGGTGTGGAGCCGCGTGTGCGATATGGATTCTTGGCGCAACGAGCGCCACGGCCTTGGCCCAGGACAACCAACTCGCCCGAACGCCGCCGATGGGTTGGAATGACTGCTTCAAATATGCCTGCTCGGAAATAAGCGATCGCATCATGCGCGCCAACGCCGACGCCCTAGAGAAATCAGGAATGAAGGCTGCCGGTTACACCTATGTGAATCTTGATGGTTGCTGGCAGGGTAAGCGCGATGAAAAGGGATTCCTCCACCCCAATGAGCGTTTTCCTGATATGAAAGCGCTGGCCGACTACGTTCACAGCAAGGGTCTGAAGTTCGGCCTCTATTCTTCCCCCGGGCCGAAGGACTGCGAGGATTACCCTGGAAGCTATGCGCACGAAGACCAGGACGCACAGACCTTCGCCGCATGGGGCGTGGACTACCTGAAGTACGATTGGTGTGGTGGGGATACGGTTTACAAACCGGAGGAGATGCCTGCAGCCTACCGGAAAATGTATGAAGCCATCCGGCGCACCGGCCGCCCCATGGTTTACAGCCTCTGCCAGTATGGCATGGGAGGTGTCTGGCGGTGGGGGGCGGCGGCAGGCGCCAATTTGTGGCGCACCACCGATGACATCGCCATCCCCAACTACCTCGGCGGTAACTACGACCAGGTAACGCTTGTCGGATTCCAACAGGATGGGCTGGAGAAATTCGCGGGACCGGGACATTGGAACGATCCGGACATTCTCCAAATCGGGGTCGGCAAAATGGACCATGATGAAGAGCGCACCCAGATGACCTTGTGGTGCATCCTCGCCGCCCCCCTGCTCGCCGGGAATGACCTTACCAAGATGACCAAGGATGCGCTCGAAACCCTGACCAATCCCGAAGTGATTGCCGTGGACCAGGATCCTCTGGGCGTCCAAGGTCATCGCGTATGGGTGGAGGGGCCGCTGGAGGTCTGGACAAAACCGCTTGCGGATGGCACGACCGCCGTGGGGCTTTTTAACCGCGGCCGGTCGGAATCAGACATTTCGGCCATCTTCAATTCAATTGGAGTCGGTCATTCAGCCAGCGTTCGCGACCTCTGGGCGCGGAGAGACCTTGGCACTCGTACCGAAAAATATACGGTAAACGTGCCGAGACACGGCGCGGCGTTGATCAAAGTGAAGGGGCTAGCCGGAAGGAGCGAATGATGCGGAATCAAAAAGCGATCCGTCTAACCCTGTTCTATCTTCTCTGGCTTTTATCGGTGGAGCGCCTCGTGGGGTCGGAGCCAAAGAACCTGGCGCTCTCGGCACAGGTGACGGCTTCACCCGGCGCCGTGGGTCACGGCGAGTTCGACGATAATCCCCCGGATGCCAGCCGCTTCACCAATGACGGAAACCTGAACACCTCCTTCGCCTTCCCCAGTGGCCACTCGCCCGATGCCTGGATCAGCCTGACGTGGCCACGACCTGTAACCTTTCGCGAGGTCCTCATCCGCCAGTTTGTAGACGACAATCTGGATCAAGTGTCGCTTCAGGTAAGAAGCAATGGCCAATGGCGAACCGTAAAAACCATCGCGCGCGGCGCCAATCCACTGTCGAAGCTGATATTGATGAGCGTTGAGGCGCAAACGACGGACGCCATCAGGTTGACCGACTTCAAGGGTACCCCCAACTTTAATGAGGTTGAAGTCTACGAGGGGCCCACGCCTCCGGTGATGAACCTCGTGGGAGACGCAGCCGGCCACATCATTGGAATCCTTACGGACGCATTCGGAGCTGGCCCTTTCATTCGGACGCCTATCCTTCTTTCCGGAAGGGCGGGCGAAAAACCATGGAGGGCCATGACGACCACTGATGAACACGGAATGTTCAACATCCAGGCGCCAGTGGGACTCGAGGGCAAAGTCCAGGCGACGGCCCGAGTGGGGTCCACAAACGTCGAGCAGGGATGGGACGCGGGCGATCTGCCGCTTCATCTTACTCTCCCGAACACTCTCGAAGCCGCTACCAGCTTGAATGGAACGTGGAAGTTCGCTCCCGATCCTCCCCAGGATTTCACGCGGCCCGGGTTCGATGACGCTGCCTGGCAGTCCATCAATGTGCCCTCGCATTGGTGCCTTCAGGGGTTCAAGTCCTGGGCCGGCGTGGGTGGGTATCGACGCCACGTGCAGATCCCGGAAGCCTGGAGTGGCCGCCGGATCAGAATTCACTTTGACGGCGTCTATAGCGGAGCGGAGGTTTGGTTTAACGGCCTGAGAGTGGGCTGGCACGAAGGCGGGTTTACTCCTTTTGAAGTCGATGTGACGAGCGCTGTGAATCCGCAGGACAATGTGCTTGCCCTTCGCGTCACCGCGCAGACGCGCTCGAGCTCCCTCGATTCGATGAGCTCTTACGCTGACTTCGATTTGGCCGGCATCATGCGCGATGTGTCCATTTTCGCTGTTCCGGCAGCGCACGTCGAGCGGATGCAGGTAAGCACCCGCTTCGATGCGAACTACCACAATGCGACCCTCAGCATTGACCTGGCAGTGGTCAACGAAAGCAACCGGCGCGTGCCGCATGGCGAAATGGGCTGGGAGTTGAGCTCACCGAAGGGTAGTGCGGTGCCCGTTTCGATCGCTCCCCTGCACTTCTCGCTGCCGCCCTGGGGACGCTGGGAAACCAAGATCGAAATTCCCGTGGAGGGGCCGCAACACTGGGAGGCGGAACATCCCCACCTTTATCGGTTGGTTTCCCACCTCAAGGAACAAGGGCAAGAAACCGAGCAGGTCGCGCGGAGGGTCGGATTTCGACAGGTGGAGGTCCGCGGCACCCAGTTGCTCATTAACGGAGTACCGGTGAAATTGCGCGGGACGTGCCACCATGACTCGGATCCCGTCCGCGGCCGCGCCGTCACGCCGGAAGTGACCCGCCTGGACCTGAAGTTGATGAAAGAAGCAAACCTCGATGCCCTGCGCACTTCCCACTATCCCGCCATCGAAGCCCTTTACGACGACGCGGATGAGCTGGGCGTTTATGTTGAGGCGGAGGCGCCCTTCTGCTGGGTGAATCAGGCGGACGATCTGCGCCTTGCACCGTTGGTGGTCCAGCACACCGCCGAACTGCTGGAGCGAGACCGGAGCCATCCCTCGGTCATTTTTTGGTCACTGGTGAATGAGAGCACTTGGGGCCCGGATTTTGAGCGCTCTTACGAGTACGTCAAGGGCGCGGACGCGACTCGCCCCATCAGCGCGGCAGAAAGCAAGGACCTGATTCTCGCCACCCGGCATAACCCGGTTACGCTCGAGCGTATCAAGCAGCGGAGCTATCTGAAGACCCCCCTGATCTGGGATGAAAGCTTCTGCATATTCCAGGGAATCTGGGGCGACGGGCAGGAATTGTGGGTGGACCCCGGCGACCGCGACTACTGGGTTGCCCCCATGATTAAGGTCTGGGACGAGATACTGCGCAGTCCGTTTGTGCAGGGGAGCATGATTTGGGCTTGGGCTGACGATATGTTCCAGACGCCGGGCCGCGGCTCCGAATACGGACGCAACGTGACCATGGCGCACAGCTCAGACTACCTTTATCGGGTGCCGGGAAAGGGACTGGTTGGCGACGCGCCGTGGGGCGTTGTTGACGGATGGCGGCGCAAGAAGCCGGAGTTCTGGAATGCCAAAAAGCTGTTTTCACCGATCAAGGTCATTACCTTGCAAGTGCCCGTCCCGGAGCCCGGATCGCCCCTGCACCTCAGCGTCCAGAACCATTATGAGTTCACCAACCTCTCGGAGTTGACCCTGGCATGGCAACTCGGCCAGGAGTCCGGCGACCTTCATTGCGATATCCCTCCGCGCCAGACAGGCGACGTGGCAATTCCCATGCGCGGCCCCATTCCCCCCGGGAAACATTTACAGATTCGATTTCTCGATGCCACGGGCGGTTTGGTGGATGAAGAGCAGATTGTTCTGGGGGATGAAGTCATGCAGCCGCGACCCAGACTGAGTGCGGCGCCACTGGAGGTCCACGAGGAGAAAGTGCTATCCGGTGCCGGCCTCTGCGTGGTGGGCCGGGGCTTTGAAATAGCCTTTGATAAAGGGGGCGCGGGGATCAAGCGGATGATCGTCGGCGGCAAACCCGTCCTCTATGAAACACCCAGCTTGCACATCCTGCCCGCTGATCCCAGCCTGACCGAGGTGCCGTCACCATGGAGTTGGAAGCCCGATGGGCCGGTGCAGCTCACCCCTGACGGCAACGACATTTTGGTGACCGCGGCCGGCAAGTACCGCGATGCGGAAGGAAAGTTTGTGTACCGGGTTACTCCCACGGGCGAGTTGGATGTGACCTACAGCTTCACTTATCTGGGGCCGGAAATTCACGCCCGTGAGATCGGCCTTCGCTTTGGCGTACCCCCGTGGGAGGATACGCTTGCCTGGCTGCGCCGCGGCGAGTGGACCACTTACCCGCCCGATCACATCGGCCGCAACGAGGGGAGCGCCCGGGTACACTCCGGCATCAACCCCGTCATACCGCCTGCGAATGCCTATGCAGAGGATGATAGCCCCATGGGGACAAACGACTTTCGCAGCACCAAACGCAACATCGAACATGCCTCGATCACAAGTTCCGATGGGAGCGGGCTCTACATTGAGTCAACTGGCACGCAGCATTTGCGGGCTTCGGCGGAGCCGGACAGGATCGCGGTCTTTCTGAACGACTGGTTTGGCGGCACGGCCTCACACGCTGACGAGTGGATGCAGAATTACGGTACAGGCCGCGAGGTTAAGCCCCTCGATCGGTTGGAGGGCGTGATTCGGCTTCACCTCCTCGGCGGCAGGCAAATTTCTCAATAACGACTACCAAGGATCAAAGGGTAGAATCCCTTGGGCTTTAATTCCGGACAATAAATCAATAAGGAGGGATGACGATGCCGGGTCCAGGTATGGAATGGATTGGGGAAGAGGAAAAGAAGGAAGTGCTGGAGGTCTTGGAATCGGGGCACCTCTATCGATATGGAAGTGCTGATGACCCAAGATTCAAGGCCAAGGTGGTCAAGTTAGAGCAGGAAGTTGCCAGTCAATTCGGCGTGCCCCATGCCGTGGCCGTGAACTCCGGAACTTCAGCACTTTGGGTGGCGCTGGTCGGACTGGGAATTGGCCCGGGTGATGAGGTGATTGTGCCCGGATACACCTTCATCGCCAGCATTTCGTCCATCATCTTTGCACGGGCAGTTCCGATTTTGGCGGAGGTTGACCGCACGTTGAATCTGGACCCTGCCGACGTAAAGCGCAAGATTACCCCCCGCACGAAAGCCATCATGGCCGTGCACATGCTGGGCAACCCGGCCCGTTTGGATGAGTTGAAAGCCATCGCGGATGAGCACAAGCTTCTGCTGATCGAGGACTGTTGCCAGGCGTTCGGCGCGCGCTACAAGGGCCGGGCCGTAGGGTCGATTGGCGATGTCGGCGCGTACAGCTTCAACGTCTACAAGACAATTACCGCTGGCGATGGAGGAATGATTGTGACGAAGGATGAGGCGGCCTACCGCCGTTACTTCGGCCTTCACGACCAGGGCCACTCACCTTTGCGCATGGATGTGGAGATTGGCCGCCGGGCCTTTGTGGGCCTGGATTTCCGCATGACCGAATTGGCTGCGGCCGTGCTGCTGGCGCAGTTTAAAAAGTTGGGGGCCATCTTGGAGCGGTTGCACTCCAACAAAAACCGCTTCAAGCAGGCGATTGCCGATCTGCCCGGCTTGGAGTTCCGCGATATCACGGACCCCGAAGGCGAATGCGCCACGCTGCTGACCGTATTCCTTCCTTCTGAGGAGATTGCGCGGAAGGTGGCGGCGGAGTTGGGCACGCGCGTGGTGGCGGATTCGGGCTGGCACGTCTACTCCAACATGGAGCAAGTCCTGGAGAAGCGCACGCCCGTTGCCAAGGGCTGCCCATTCAATTGCTCGCTCTACACGGGGCCGGAGCAAAAATACTGGAAGGGGATGCTGCCGCAAACGGATGCCCTGGTGGCGCGAGCGATCAACATCGGTATTGGCGTATCCGACCCGGGGTTGGGCTCGGCGTTTGGTTTAACGATTCTGGACGGATTCGAAACAGTGGATGCCCGCGTTGGCCAGTTCCGCCAGGTGGCGCAGAAGTATTTGTAGCCCCATCCTCTCACGGCCGCAATTCCAGTTCGAGCAGAGTGACCGTGAGCGGAGGGAACGTAAACTCGAACTGCGTCCCGCTGAGTCTTGCCGGTTGCGAACGGAGCGAAATCCGCTCGGGATTATCGCGGCTGTTCATGACCTCGGCCGTGCCAGCGTGCGCGTGATCTTCGAGGGTAAGAACAGTGCCGCCCGCTACACTCCTGTTGAATCCTTGCAAGTGGAAGGTCCGCGGGTGGGGATCGGCCGTCGCGTTGACTGCATAAATCCTCAGCTTCGTTCCGTCCGCGCTGACGCTGACGCTAAGGTCCGGTTCCTGCAGGTTCCAGGCGATTTGCGAGGAGCGTTCGATGCGCAGAGGGTAGCTGCCCGCCGCGCGCCCGTATAATTCCTGCGCGTAATAGGCGGGCGCTTCATAAATCCATCCAGGGCCGGTCATAACGATGCCCGAGCCGAAGCTGTTGGCGAAGTTGGAGCGGTTGGCAATCTCCACAAGGTCGGCGTGTCGCTGAAGCAAGTTGAGATAACGCGAAACGCTGAGCGCGTTGCCCAGCGTCTGGAGCATCCCCCTGGTGAGGCCCCAGTCCCCTCCCGTCGTATTCCACTCCGTCACCGCTACACGAATGTCTTTACCGCCGCCGTTCGCCCCAATCCAATCCTGAAGCATGTCGAAATTGCGCTCAGTGCCAACGAGGTCATTGATCTCATAATGGTGTGGGCTAAGAAAGTCGAAAGCGGTCCCCGCCGCGGTCAGAAGGTCCGGGGTGGGGAAAGAGGAACACAACTTGATGCTGGGGTCGGCCTTTTTCATGGCATCGGCGAAGGCGCGCACGGATTGGTTGTAGTCGGGGTTACCAACTTCGTTGCCGATCTGCCAGTATTTCACGTGGTAGGGTGCCGGGTGTCCATTTTTGGCCCGAACGGCGCCCCAGCGCGTGTCCGTGCCGCCGTTGGCGTATTCAACTTCCGCGGCGGCGTCCTGCGGCTGCTTGCCGGTCCAGCGCACACAGATGAGCGGCTCCGCCCCAACGTACTCACAGAGGCGCACGAACTCATCGAGGCCAATAAAGTTCTCCTCCCAGCCACCCCAGACGGTGGTGAAGGTCAGCCGGTCAGCCCAGGGTCCGATGGCGCGATCCCACTCGTAAGCTTCCGTGGTGCTGCCGCCAAAGCGAATGACTGCCGGATGCAGGGCTTTGAGCGCGGCTATCACATCCGGCCGCCAGATTCCCAGAACTGCGTCGGAGCCGATCAGGTAGACGCGGTCGAGCCACAAAGTGCCCGGGCCTTCAAAGTCGATGGTCAGCGTGGCATGGTCAAGGGTGCGGTCGGCGCGCAATTCGGCCTCGGCGGCGGCCCAATTTTCGCCCGTGCGGCCCAGCAGAACCGGGCCCGCGATGACTCGTCCACCGCCGTGAAGGGACGCCCAAACGCGAACGTTTCCCTCCCCGCGCATGTGCAGGTGCAGCTTGTAGGTGACTCCCTGTTTGAGATTGAACCCGTCTTGCGAGATTCCAGCACGGGCGCGGGCGGCGGGCAAAACAATCTTCTGCGAGCGCGCCCCACTGAATGGATTCCGGGTGTCAAAGGAGTATTGGGCAACTTCCACGGCGCCATCGGGGTACCAGGGCCGGTGAGGTTCGTCGACCTCCTTGTTATAGGCAACGTTGCAGGGCGGAGCATCCTCAAAGCTGGTCGAAACCACTTGCTGCGCGATCATGGAAGGAATCAGGTTGCAGAGCAGCTCAATGAATTGCCCCTGCTGCTTGGCATCGATGGGCCGCTTCGTGGCGTGCCTGGCGATGATGCGAATATCCTCACCGGGATTCCCCACCGGGGGTTGGCTCCCCGCCGAGGGAAACAGCATTAAGAGCGAAAGTGCGGCGGAAAGCATGGAATCTCCTTCCTTGAGCACCGCCTCATGCCACCTTGAGATTGTGCAGATAATCGTAGCTCATCCTGGCGCTTACGAGTGAGTCCCGGTCACAATGATCCTGTTCAACGTAATAGTGCTGAAGGCCGCCCTTGGGCGCGGCTTTGAAGATGCGATGCCAGTCGATGACTCCCTGGCCGACTTCCGTGAATGCTTCCGGACTGTCGTCGCCTGCGGTGCTGGGAGGATAGCCGGGTTTTAGATCCTTGATGTGAAGCTGGATGAAACGCCCGGGAAAGCGATTGAAATAGTCCACCGGATCTTTGCCGGCGCGCACACACCAAAAGCAGTCGAGCTCGAAATTTGCGAGCTTGGGATCGGTGCGCCGAATCAGTTCGTCATACTCAATCACTCCACCGACGCTGGCATAATCGAAATTGTGGCCGTGGTAGAAGAAGTGGGCGCCGGATCTGTTGACGGCCTCGCCCACGTGATTGAACCATTCGGCGTCGCGCTTGATGGCGTCCAGCGACTTGCGGTCCTCATCATTAAGGCTGGCAAGACCAATATAGGTAATGCCGCATTCACGGGCGTCGGCAATGCTCTTGTTGAGCTGCGTCTTCAGCTGGTCGTCGGTGTAATGCACGCTGAGCGGGCGCAGGCCGCTGTCATTCAGCAACTTCTTCACCTCCGAGGGCTTCCGGTCGTAGTAGGTGAAAGTCCCACCAATTTCGACGTCCCGGTAACCCATTGCGGCCACCTTCTTGAACGTGCCCACCAGGTCCTTATCGAAATGGTCGCTGACCGTGAAAAGTTGCAGCCCAATCGGTATTCCGCAGGGGTCGGCGGCAAGTTCGGATACGCCGGCAGCCGCGAGTGCACCCATTCCGAGGGCAGTTTGAGCGATAAAGTCTCTACGATTCATTTTCATGACGTCGTCATTCACCTCGTTATTGAGTTAGTTGAACATTGCCCCAGTAATGGTTGCGGTTCCACAATTCATCGAGCCCGCACTCCGAAATCCGGAAGGCGGGAGCCACTGGGCAGCAGTTTCTCCACTGACGGACTTCCTGTCAAGGGGAATTCCGCAGGACCTCACGGACCGCCCATCTGGAGATGGAGTGGGTAAATTGTGATGGGGCGTCCCAGGACCCCACCCTTGCCCCTGACGCCCCAATTCACCTGCACGAAGTGGCGACTACACGTCCAACTGGATTCGTAAGCACCACGCCGTTACACGCGAGCAATCCTGACTGGGGTCGAACAATTGCGGAACGAAATAGCGCTATAGTCGGCTCACAATTCGTCCTCGCTCGGGGCCTTGAATTGCCGCTTCATTAACCTTCGTCAGGTCGATTGGCGCGGGCGATGGAGTCCCTTGCCGGGGCCTCGGCTCCAGGTGGTTCACGGAACGGTTCCACAGAAATGCGCTCGTAACGGACTTCGAGGACAATCAGGTATTCTGTACCGCCCGGTGATTGGAACGCTACGCGGTCGCCAGCTGCCGACTTCATCAACGCACGCCCCAGGGGCGACACCCAACTGATGTGGTTACGGTTGAGATCGACCTCGTCGGCGCCCACGATGCTCACCGTCCGCTCCGTTCCTGCGGCATTGGTGTAGCGCACGGTCGCTCCGAAGAAGGCCCGCGCCGCCGCCTGCCCCGCTCTTGGACTTTCCGGGTTCACCTCTTCCGCGGCCTCGATTCGCTTCGTGAGAAAGCGAATGCGCCCATCGATCTGGCGCAGCCGGCGCTTGCCGTACTGATAGTCGGCGTTTTCACTGCGGTCGCCGTTGGCCGCAGCCCACGCCACCATCTTGGTCACGGCCGGGCGTTCCCTGGTGAGCAAAAACCGGTGCTCATCTTTGAGGCGCCGCAGGCCGCTGGGCGTGATGTAGTTCTTGCCTTGTGTCGCGGGCTCGTCCTCTTGCGGTTTTCTCGTAAACCCTGTTCGCATAGCGTAATCCTTCAAGCGCGAATCCATTGGGTGCCACAGGCTCTCAGGAAATGATAGTGCCATGCCTGTTGATACGTTGTCGCCTTGATTTTGCTCTGAAATTGGCGCAACGCCCCAAAAGGGCATGTCGACGCCGCGCAACTTTCCTGTGAATGGTCTGCGTAAACGCTACGCCGTTAGGGGTGAGCTACCATCGCCAGGTCATTTCTCATCGTCGGGCGTTATACAGCCACGTGCACCGGGGGATCGTCACTGCGCAGCGCTGGAGCCTGCTCGACAATAGAAACCGGCGCCTCCCAAGTGCCAAAGGGGTCTGTCGAGTGCTCGGACCTTGTAGGGACAATCGGACAGGTCCGCTGGCTCGATTACGGAGTTAACCTGTCCGTAGACTTGGAGCCACACGTCGACAAAGTCGGCGTATTTCCCCTATGCTGAGACCGGCCAGACCGGCGCTCCAGAGATTGCTCCCTCCTAGTCGCCCAGCGTTTAATAATCGTCGTGAGTCATTCCACACCCGGCACATTGACGAAAAACGGCCTTCCCGCAGATGTGTCCGGTGTCGCTGGCGCTTCTGACGTTTTGTCACCCCGGCCGGCGAGCCTCGCAGCCCAATTCCTGAGGGCAGGAAAAAACCATTAGGGATTGAAAAATCCTCTCCTGCCATCAGGGAAACGGACATGAATTTTCTTGACCCGATGCTAGGCTCTAGTGTAGGCTTCCAATGCGAGGCGTGTAAGGCGGCAGCACCACAGCGCCGACCATGGTGATTGAAAAACGCCCGGACCGGCGCGCAGTACCCAGGAGCCCCGAGTTCGCAGCCTGCGACGGGTGAGCGGGATCCTGATTCTGACTTCTGCCTCCTGACTGCTGACTTCTGTTTCAAGAAATGAAGGTGCATCCGGCGATGTTCATGAAAATAAAGGAGCGGGAAAAAGTGCGCGTGCCAAATACCGGGGACAACTGCTGGGGGCCCGAGGTCCGAAGCCTGCGATGCACAAGCGCGATAATAATTCTGACTTCTGCCTCCTGGCGCCTGACTTCTGTTTCAAGAAATGAAGGTGCATCCGGCGATGTTCATGAAAATAAAGGAGCGGGAAAAAGTGCGCGTGCCAAATACCGGGGACAACTGCTGGGGGCCCGAGGTCCGAAGCCTGCGACGCACAAGCGCGATACTAATTCTGACTTCTGCCTCCTGACTGCTGACTTCTGTTTCAAGAAATGAAGGTGCATCCGGCGATCTCTATGAAAACAAAGGCGTGTGACAATTTGTCCGTCATCAAACAGGAAATTCCAATACAATCCACTGTCTAAACGCGAATGCGTGGTCTAGCGGAATGCAGCGACATTTTATGCAAAACCTCGCGCATTTTGATAGAATCTGGGCGATTTTGTCAGGATTCGCGCACGTGGGAAAACGGTTCATCTTTCAAAGCTCAAAATATCAGGGAGGATATCCATGTCGAATCATCTGACCCGGCGAGGATTTTTGCAAGCGGGCATGGCACAGGGCGCGCTCTTGTCGGGCGTCGCGCCGGTTCGCAGGGGAGTTGTTCACTGGCTGAATCCTGAGCCCGCCGAACGGGCAAAGGCTGTTTCCGCCGGAGACCAGATCGGCTTGGCCCTGATTGGCGCCGGTAGCCGGGGCCAGCAGGATACCACGAGCGCCCTTGAGGTTCCGGGCGTGCGGCTGGTGGCGGTTGCTGATCTATACGACGGGCGCCTGACCCATTGCAAGGAACTGTGGGGCGAGGGGCTTTTCACCACGCGCGATTATCGCGAGGTGCTGTCCCGCTCGGACGTTGACGCGGTGCTGGTTGCCACTCCCGACCACTGGCACAAACAGGCCGCCATTGATGCCATGCAGGCGGGCAAGGATGTTTACCTTGAAAAGCCCATGATTCACCTTTACAGCGATGGGCCCGCGATTATTGAGACCGCCCGCCGCACCGGGCGCGTCCTTCAGGTGGGCAGCCAGCGGGTAAGTTCCATTGTTTACAAGAAGGCGAAGGAATTACTAGATTCAGGGGCCATTGGGAAAATCATGGTGGTCAATGCCTGGTGGGACCGCAACCCCGGCAATCCGGTTTTGGCCTTCGACTCCAACATCCCACCTGACGCTTCCCCTGAGACCATTGACTGGCAGCGCTTTCTGGGAAGCGCGCCGCCCGAGCCCTTTAGCGCGGAGCACTTCTTCCAGTGGAGAAAGTGGAAGGCTTATGGCAGTGGCGTGGCCGGCGACCTTTTTGTCCATCTGTTCAGCGGCACGCACTTTATCACCGGTTCGCATGGGCCAACGCGCGCGTTTGCAACCGGCGGAATTCGTTATTGGAACGACGGCCGGGACGAACCCGATGTTCTGGTAGGACTTTTTGACTACTCCGAGGGCTTTAACCTTCACCTCCGCGTGAATCTGGTGAATGGCGGGCCGGAAGGTGATGGCTTTATCTTTACTGGTTCGGAAGGAACGCTGCAAATCGGTGGTGGCGCCGTGACTCTGGCGCGAGCACCGCACCAAACTGTTCCCGATTACGACATCAATTCCTGGGCCAATGCCACGCAACAGAAGTTCTTGGCCGAATTCGCCAAGAAGTACCCGGTTACCCATCCTGGCCCCAAACCGGATCTGGCGGATGAAAGCTATGCCGCGCCGCCGGACTACAGCGACACCTATGACCATTTCAAAAACTTCTTTGATGCCGTGCGGACGCGCAGTTCTGTGGTGGAGGACCCGGTGTTCGGATTCCGCGCCGCTGGGGCTGCCTTGCTGGCCAACCTCAGTTACGAACGTGGAAACGTGGTGCGGTGGGACCCGGAAGCAATGAAACTGGGTTGACGGTGAGAGACTGTGAGTGATTGGCAAAGCCATCCTTGAGGGCCAATGCTGTTCACTGAGGCGTCGCGATGGGTTTGGAAATTCAAGTGCGGGCGCCCCCCCCTAGAGTGCGATAGCAGCAGCTACCGCCTTTTCAAAACTCAGTTGCTCCACGCCAGTGCCAGGAAGGCGGTAGCTGCTGCTACCGCACTCTAAGGGGGCTTGGCCTAAGTGGAAAAGTATTGCCTTTAGGGCGGAATATTCGTGGAGCAAGATTGGCGGCCTTGGGCGGGATCAGGAATCCCGCCCAGGGCCGGTGATTCACTAGAAGGTGAGCTTTGCAGCAATTTGACCGATGCGTGGAGCATTGGCGCTGCCTACAAAACCGAAGGTCGAGCTGAGGTAATTGCCATTAACCCCGCCAAATTGGGCATGGTTAAAGGCGTTGAAGAACTCTCCCCGAAATTGCAGAGACATCGTTTCCGTCAGCCTGAGATCTTTGATCAGCGCGATGTCCCAGTTGTTCCAACCCGGTCCGGTAAAGAACCGGCGGTTGGAAGTGCCAAGCACCCCTATGACGTTAGGCGCACCGCCCTCGGGGCTAAACAGGCTTGTGTTGAAGTACGGATTGCAGCCACTGGGGCACCCGGCACTGGAGCCGGGGAAAACCGCTTTCCGGGGGTTGGTAAAATTCAGATTCCCCGGCGTGTAGTTCGGTTCGTCGATGGGATTACCCTGTCCGGATTGGCCCGTCCCCAGGAGCGAATGGTCGTCGGGCTCAAGGATGTAAACCGGAAAGCCAGTCGCAAACCGGGTAATTCCCGAAATCTGCCAGCCACTGGTGAGGCGGTTGGGCCGCCAGAGCTTTTGAAAAGGCAGGTGGTAGTTGTAACTAATCACAAAGTTCTGAGCGACGTCAAAGGCGGACAAGCCGCGGGTAATCTTGGGGTTCTCGGGGTTAAGGTTGTCGCCCTGACCTAGGCCGTCGCCCGAAGCGTTATCTATCGCCTTGCTGTAAGTGTAAGCCGCCAGAAGTTCAAGGCTGCCCACCGAGTGGCGGAACGATACCTGAAGGGAGTTGTAGTCGGAATTTCCGATGGTCGAGAACCAGCCATCGCCGCCAAAGGCCGAACCAAAGCGTTGTCGTACCGCGACGGAACCACCCGTAGCGGGGTAGAACAAACCGGTTTCAGAGTTGGGCCCGCAGGTGGGGGTACCGGGCATCACCGCGCTCTGCTGGCTCAGGCTCAGGCACAGGGCGGGGTTGCTGGGATTCGCTTCGATGGTTGAGAGCAGCCGGTGGCCCTCCGAGCCCACAAAACTCACCATGAGCATCGTGGCAGAGCCAAACTGCCGCTGGAGGGAAAGATTATAGTCTTCCCCATAAGGAACGTGATTCCCCGGATAGACGCCCGGCGAATACTGAATGGGCTCGAACTCTTGGGCCCAATCGGCCGCCGTCAAGGCAGTGTCCGGGTGGGAGGGGCTGACATGAAGGGGAGGCGAGGGGACGGGGAACCGCTGTCCGTTGTTAAAGTTGGTTTCCCGATTGATGAAGGGTGTCGTGAACTCAGGGGGAGACGGACTGCCCCAATAGTATCCGAAGGGAGCGTCCCCTTGCTCCTGCTTGTCGACGATATTTTCAAAGGAGGTGTAGTACTTGCCCCATGCCGCCCGGATGCTGGAGCGGCCATCCCCCCCGATCACCTTGCCCCAGAACCCACCGTCGGCATGGGGAGAATAGGCAAGTCCAATGCGTGGGGCAAAATTGTCATAGCGAGTGGGGGAAAGAGTGGAGGGAACCCCCGGATCGCCGGGGAAAACATAGCCCACGGGTGCGCCCGGAAAGCTCTTCGACTGCTCGCCCGGGACTAGGTCCTCCAATTGGCCGTTGGTCTCCCACCAGGGCGTGCTGACTTCCCAACGAAGACCATAATTTATGGTCAGGTGGTGCGTCGCCCGCCAGCTATCCTGGGCATAAAGCGCGTAATATCGGGCGCGGGAATGGAGCGGCAAATCCAGACCCTGGTTATAGTTATTCGGCGCTCCGATGAGGAAATCGGCAAAATCAATGCCCGTCTCGTTCCCATTGAAGCTAAACGATCCGTTCGGTTGAATGATGTAGTCAAAGGTGACCTGGTCGTAATGGAAGTTCCCGCCAAGTTTGAGGGTGTGGGTGCCGATCACTTTGGAATAGTTATCAGTGATTTGATAGGTGTTGTCGTACAGTTGGCTCCAGGAGTTGGAAGCCCCGATATTGTAATTATTGAAACCGATGTTTTCAACGCTTTGGAGGTCAGGCTCTTGCAGGAAGATGCCCGTGAAACCCTGCGAGGCCAAGGTGACGCCCACTCCTCCCAGCGGAAAACCCTGGAAGAGGACATCGCGCATGTAGCTGAGGCGCAGCTCGTTGACGGAATCCGCGCTCAGCGATTTGGTGATGCCCACGTTGACCATCTGGTTGCGGCCATTGTTCGTGTTGGAAAACCCCGGCACGCTGGCGCCTCCATAAGGATTCACATCCGAGTAATCGTCAAAGTAATAGTAGCCGGTCACCAAGCCCAGGCGAGTGTTGGCGTCAAGGCGTCCGCTCCCTTTGTTATCACCCAGCGTGAACTTGTAGGCGGAAGTTGAAAAGTCTGCGCCTGTGTTGGGCAGAGGAATGTACTTCATCAGGAAGCTTGTGGGAGCAGGAAAGATGGATTGGGGAATGATCGCTCCAGGGAAGACGCTGGAGTAACTCTCCCCTACTGTGACAGGGTAGCCAAGCTCGCTTGAAAGCGTGTTGGCCCAGGCAGCGCCGTTTACATTGCCCGTTAGTTGTCCGACGATGCCGTCCGACAAGTTGCCCTCCCGGTCCGCCATCGAGGGGACAGCTTTGAGGCCGCTATCCACCCCCTGCACCTGGCGCGTTCCCTGGTAGTCGGCGAAAAAGAAGAGTTTGTCGCGAAGGATGCGCCCTCCCACCGTGCCGCCAAACTGGTTCTGATGGTAGGCGCCGATCGCTGATCCGGGAATGACGTCTCCCGTAAGGGGATTGGTCTGGTTGTAGGCGTAAAAGTTCCTGCTGTCCAGGGAAGTATTGCGCACGAAGTCGAAAGCGCTGCCATGAAAATGGTTGGTGCCGGGCTTGGTGATGACATTGATCATACCCCCCGAGTAGTTGCCGTATTCCGCGTCGGCATTGTTGGTGAGAATGCGGAATTCAGCAATGGAATCAAGGTTGGGAATGATACCGGCAACCTGGTAAAAGTTTTCCTGCGCATTGGCGCCATTGATCATGAATCCGTTGGCAGACTCACGTTGGCCGCTGATGGAAATATTCCCCGGGTCCAGATTTCCTGACACCGGGTTGGCGCTGGCCGCTCCACTGGAGGCGGGGGCCACGCCAGGCTGCAAGGCCATAAGGTCCGTGTAGCTGCGGCCATTCAACGGGACTTCGGTCATCTTGGTGTCGGTAATCACCTCGCCCATCTGGGTGTTGCTGGTTTCAACTTGCACGGCGGTGGCGGAAACGCTGACCTGCTGGGTCACCGCGCCAAGCTTCATCACGGCATCAATCCGCACGGCGTTGTTGACATCCAGCACCAGGTCCGTCTGCCGGTATTCCTCGAATCCGCCGGCCTTGATGGTCACCTCGTATTTACCCGGCGCGAGGGCGGGAATTGAATAGAAGCCGTCCTTGTTGGTTTGGGTCGTACTGATGATTCCTGTGTCGATGTTGCGGGCCGCCACCGCTGCTCCAGGAACGACCGCTCCCGTTGCGTCGGAGACCGTTCCGGATATACTTGCCGTGACGCCGCCCCAACAAGCCCCACCTGTGGTGAGGAGAAATACGGTTACCAAGGTTACGAGTCTGCGCTTCATCGTTCAACTCCCTTCTGATTTGAAGTGATGAACCTTGCCACTGTCGGACCCAATAACCCATTAAACTCGACGCGGTGCAAATCAGCATGATCCAGGAGAGCCTTGATATTTAATCGTTGGCTCTGCCCAAACCGAAACGAGAAAAACGTACCTTAAGCTGCGCATCTGCTTTACTAAAACTGGATAAGGCCAAGCTATCGCTAAGATGCAGGTGCGCTTCGCGGCCAATATCAAATTTATGAATGCCCAAAGCCTTTATGGTAGCTCTCTCTTATCATAGGGAAAAAACCTTGTCAAGGCGGGATTTCGGCGGGAATTCGGCGCTGTTTGGCGTGGACGTACCTTGGGCAGGCTGCCAGCGAAACATCTTGAGGAGAACAATGGCCTCAGGGACCGACAATCAACCTGCCGCGGGAAGATCCTCGGCAGGCAAGGAATCTCGCGAGGTTCCGTCCAGCAGTTCACGCACCTGCGTCAGAAGGTCGGAAAGGTTATAGGGCTTTTGAATATAGGCACTGAGGACGTCCCAGTGGCGCATGATCTGATCCGTGTACCCAGACATGAAAAGCACAGGGATGCCAGGGAACTCCGCGTTGAATTTTTCCGCCAGTTCCACCCCTCCCATCATCGGCATGATGATATCCGTCAGCAGAAGATGGATCATCCCCGGATGGCTTCTGGCCACAGCAAGAGCATCGGCGCCATTGGCCGCTTCCAGGACGGTGTACCCGTAGCGTACCAGAATGTCCCGCGTGTATTTGCGAACTCCAGCCTCATCTTCCGCCAGAAGAATCGTCTCACCCCGGCCGGAGGCCCGTCCTGCGCGACGGTCGGGAACGACGGAGGGTTCAAGTGCAAGCGAGGGGAAATAGAGCTTGAAGCTCGTTCCCTGGCCAGGATCACTCGTCACCCCAATGCTCCCGTTGCTCTGGTTAACCACGATTCCATAGACGGTTGACAAACCCAGGCCCGTGCCCTTCCCTTGTTCCTTGGTGGTGTAAAAGGGTTCGAAGAGGTGCGACTGCACTTCCGCGTTCATGCCTGTGCCGGTATCTGTAATCGTCAACACCACGTACTGACCGGGAGGGACGTAGACGTTGGATCGCCCAAAGTGATCATTTATCGCGTGATTGGAAGTTTCAATCAGCAACTTCCCTCCGGAAGGCATGGCGTCCTTGGCATTCACCGCAAGGTTCATCAGGACTTGCCCCATCTGCCCGGGATCAGCGCGAAATGCGCCTGCCTGGGGGTCAAGCGAGAGCTGCAGCTCAATGTTTTCGCCCAGTAGACGCCGCAGCATATTCTCATAATCCTTCACGAAGTCGTTTACCACGATGGTCTTGGGTTCGGCAACCTGCCGGCGGCTGAAGGAGAGCAGTTTCCGCGTCAGGGCGGAAGCCTGCATGGCGGCCTTGGACAGTTCTTCCACCGATTCCCGCTGCGCATCCTGCGGGCCCATCGCTGCCAAGACCAAGTGGGCGTATCCATTGATCACCGTCAGGAGGTTATTAAAGTCATGGGCAATGCTCCCCGCCAACCGGCCCACACTCTCCAGCTTCTGGGACTGCAAGAGTTGCTGTTCCAGTTGCCGCCGCTCAGTAACATTCTGGATCACACCCACAATGCGGGTTGCGCGTGACTGCTCATCAAAGAACACGCGCCCCCGGCTGGAAATCCACCGCTGCTGTCCATCTTCGATTCCGATGGCTCGATACTCATGAGCGTAAGCTCCCCCATTCTCATACCGCATGGCATCCTTGACGTTTTGCAGGGCGCGGTCGCGATCGGCTGGGTGAAGAGCCCGCATAAAAGTCTCAAAGGTAATTTCCGCTTCCGGCGAAACACCATAGTGTTGCCGGGCAAATTTTGACCAGATGAGCTTGCCCGTCTGCGGATAATAATCGAAGGTCCCGATCTGGGTCGTTTCCACGGCCAGGGCCAGGCGATCCTCACTTGCGCGCAGTTCTTCCTGCGCCCGGCGGCTTTCACGCCGCCGCGCCGCATCAACCAGTTCACGCTCGACGGCAGGCACCAACCGAGTGAGGTTGTTCTTGGTCAGGTAATCATGCGCGCCGGACTTCATCATCTCAACCGCGGTATCCTCACCCATCATTCCGGATACAACGATGCAGGGGAGGTCACGGCCGCACTCCTGAAGAATGCGCAACGCCCCGGGCGCGTCAAAGCCCGGCAGATGGTAGTCCGCAATGATCAAATCCCAGGAAGGATCCTCCAGCGCATGACGCAGACCCGCAGCGTCTTCCACGCGTTGGGAGAAGACTTCGAACCCCGCCTGCATCAACAGGCGCAGGATCATGTCCGCGTCGCTTTCTGAATCCTCGATCTGCAACAACCGCAAAGGTTTGCTCATGGTGCCTCACTTTTACTTGACAGTAGCCTATTTGCAGTGGGTAAACGCGCTGGACCAATGCCGACAACTTGTCATCTGGCCCGCGGCGGCTCCTCATTCAATACCAGCCAGTACAATCCCATCTGCCCGACGGAGGCGACAAAATGCTCGAAATCCACCGGCTTGCGGATATAGCTGTTCACGCCCAAATCGTACCCCGCGGCGATATCCTGCTCCTCCCTCGACGAGGTGAGAATCACCACGGGCATGCGGCGGATGCCCGGTTCGGAGCGGACGCGCCGCAGCACCTCCAGCCCCGACACCTTGGGCAATTTCAAATCCAGCAGGGTGAGGGTGGGAAAATCGGAAACGTCACGCCCCGCATACTCTCCTGTGCCAAAAAGGTAATCCAGCGCCTCCTGGCCATCGGAGACCACCACCAGGTCATTGGCGATGCGGCCCTTTTCCAGCGCCCGTTTGGTGAGGTCGATGTCACTGGGATTGTCTTCAATCAAAAGGATTTTCTTGCTGTTCATACTTTTTCAGCTCCAAGCGTAAAATAGAATGTTGCTCCGCCGCCCACCTGCGCATCAGCCCAGATGCGGCCGCCATGGCGGTGGATGACCCGCTGCACGGTGGCCAATCCGATTCCCGTGCCGGAATATTCACTGGCCTTGTGGAGGCGCTGGAAGGGAGCAAAAAGCAGTCCGGCATAAGCCATATCGAAGCCCGCGCCGTTATCGCGAACGAAAAAGGCCGGGCGGCCGGAAATCTCCTTCTGTCCTAACTCCACCCGCGCTGTGGTGCGCAACCCCGTGAACTTCACAGCGTTATTGAGCAGGTTGGTAAGGGCAATTTCCAGCAAACGGGCATCACCGGCACCGGTCAGGTTCGGTTCAACAATGAACTCAATGGACCGGCCGGGGTTGGCCTCCTTCAGGCGGGCGAAAATGGTGGCAGCCAGGGAGGTTAGGTCGACCGTACTGAATACCACCCCCCCCCGCCCCACCCGCGACAGGTGCAGCAGGTCGTCAATCAGCCTTCCCATCCGTTGAGCTTCGGAGCGAACGCGGTCAAGGTGCTTGCGCCCCTGGGCGTCAAGCTGGTCGCCGGAGTCTTCCAGCAGGGCCAGGCTCCAGCCGTCAATACCGCGAAGGGGAGCGCGCAAATCATGCGAAACGGAATGGGCAAAGGCCTCAAGCTCATGGTTGGCCGCTTCAAGTTCCGCCGTTCGTGAGCGCACCCGCTCCTCCAGTTCGTCATTCAATCGTTGGAGCTCTTGTTCCGCCCGTTTGCGCTCAGTAATCACCTCACTGAAGATGATGATGCCGCCAATGCTGTCGTCAATTTTCCGCCAGGGACGGATCTCCCAGCGGACCCAATCGGTGGAGCCGTCCTGCCGCGGGAAAGAGTCCTCCTCGCAGCTCTCCACCGCCCCCGCCAGGCACCGGCGGTGAATTTCCTTCCATCGATGGGGGACTTCGGGAAAGACCTCATAATGGCTAAGGCCCGTGAGGTCTCGGTGGGGAAGGTGAAAATCAATCAACCAGCGATGGCTGACCTCCAGATAGCGCATTTCCTGGTCAAACATGGCGATGGCGGCGGGCGCGTGATGAACAAAGAAGCGCAACATCCTCTCGCTTTCACGCAGGGCGGCTTCACGCTGCTTGCGCTCCGTTATGTCAGCCTTAATGGCAATGAAATTCCTGATTTCGCCGGAAAAGTCGCGCACTGGCGTAATGGTGGCTTCCTCCAGGTAGATCGAGGCATCCTTGCGCCGATTGGCAAATTCTCCCCGCCAGAGTTTCCCAGCAGAGATGGTTTCCCACATTCCCCGGTAAAACCCGGCGTCATGCTGACCGGATTGGAGGATTCGCGGATTTTGGCCCACCACATCGAGGCGATCGTATCCGGTTGTCCGCGTGAAAGCCGGATTGACGTATTGAATCGTTGCCTCGCGGTCCGTAATCACCACCGTCTCATCCGCCTGCTCGATGGCCGTGGCAAGAAGCAGGTTCTCCGCCTCCGCCTGTTTGCGTCCGGTGATGTCGCGATTGGCTTCCAGCACGGTCTTGCTGCCGTCCGCCTCCAAGACCAATGTCCACTGGGCCTCGATGTCAAGCTTTCGCCCATCCCGGGTGATTTGGGTCAACTCTCCCTGCCAATGGCCGTCACGCTCCAGCATGGCGTCAATGGCTGCCATTCCCAAAGGATGCGAGGTTTGCAGAAGCTCATGGCTGGGGCGGCCCACGGCTTCTGCACGCGTATAGCCAAAGAGGGTCTCCGCGCCGCGGCTCCAATAGTCAACATTACCTCGCAAGCGGCAGGTGAGAAGGGAGTCATGGGCTTGTTCCAGCAGATTGGCATGGCGGCTGAGGGCCTGGGCGATCTCCTCCCGCCGGGTGGTTTCCCGTTCAATCACCACACTGGCCAGCACCAGGAGAACAATCAGCGCCGCGCTGCCGAGGCCTAGAACCCAATGCCCGCGTACAGCGCCCCGCTCGGCTTCCGCCGTTCGAACCGCCAACAAATTGTTCTCCTCCCCCATGATCGCATCCAGATTGAAGCGCAGTTCGTCCATTGACTGCTCTGTCTGGCCAGGGTTGGTGCGAATCTGAGGTGAGCTGACATTTATGAGTTTCCGGGCTTCAATGGCCTGATTAAGCTCATTCAACCGCTGACCTGCAAGCCGATTGATGGCCACCAGGCGCGTCTGCTGGCTGGTATTGTCAGAGGTGAGATCCTTCAACCCCTTAAGTCCGCGAGGAAGGGCGGCGCGCGCCGCGTTGTAGGGCGCCAGAAACCGGGCGTCACCCGTCAGCAAATAGTCCCGCTCCCCCGACTCTGCGTCGTTCATGGTGGAAAGCACTGACTCCACCGAGTTGATGACCCGGTAAGTGTGCACCACCCAGCCCTGTGCATCCTGGGTGCGCTTGGTGTCATGCTGGAGCAACAGGACCATGCCCGCCAGCACCGCTGCTGCCACGGCCAGAACCACGGTTTGACGGACCACGCGAAACTTGACGTTTCTCCCCCCTGACGTGGCCGAAATCGACGGCACCGTTGCCCGCTCGCCAAGGAAGCTGACGCCCACCCCGACAACCAGGAATCCCGCCAGGTTGAAGGCGTCGACCCGGCTCGAGATGGCAAAGGAGAATCGAGGCTCAAGAAGGAAATACCAGGCGGAAGTCCCGCCCAGTGCGGTCGCCAGCAGCGCCGGGCCTCGGCCCCAGATGCGCTTGACGATTACAATGGCCAGGATGAAGAACATGTAGGGCGCACGGTCACCCAGCATGGGGTCAAGAGCCAGACGAACGGCAAGTGTGCAAACCACGGCCAGGACGGCGGTGGCATACCGCTCAATGGGGGAAACCGCTTGCAGCAGCTTTTGCCGGCTCATCAAAGGAGTGAAACCTCGCAGGGCTTTACACCAACTCCGCCCCACCACCGCTAACCATCAGCCTCTCCATCCGGACCGCTCTCGTCTTGAATGGAGTTCTTCCCGGACACCATTAATGAGATATAAATAGTATGAAAACAGTAATTTACAGGCAGTTCTTTTTCTCTGGCTGATCGGTTTCGGACTTGCGAGTCCCCACACCCCACAAACGAATGACAAGCAACCCCCGCTTACCATCACGTTTGGATTCGCACGTTTATGACCAGAGCCCGGACCTGAGCGAAAATACAGCCAAGCTCATGGGAGGGAGCTTATGTGACCAAGGGCTTGTCAATTCAGCATATTAGCCGGGGGTGTGGCCCAAGACGGGTGTTACGAGGGAGAAAACCGGCACATTTCTGGGGCATCTTGGAATCGATGGGGAGACAAAACTGGGGGCACACCCGGCGTCGCATTCAGCTTCGCCGGGCATGAATTTTAACTCCTGGCAGACTTACTTAAGGAATCCGCCAGCTGAGGGTCATTGCCGCCTCAAACCGATGCCATGTCCCAAGGCCTTCGGGACGGGTGGCAGCGGACAACCTTAAGCAGCGGACTTCTTGGCATACCGCGCGGCCATTTCCGACAACGGCAGCGGAGTGTAATCGCCGGCGTGGCCAGCCTGGCCGAACTGCGTCATGCGCAACGCCACAACCTTCTTCATGGCATCGCGGGCAGGCTTCATGTAGCCACGGGGATCGAACTCTTCCGGCTTCTCGGCAAAAACCTTGCGGATGGCGCCCGTGATAGCCAGGCGATTGTCCGTATCCACGTTGATCTTGCGCACGCCATTCTTGATGCCGAGCTGAATCTCTTCCACCGGCACGCCCCACGTGGGCTTCAGCTTGCCGCCATACTGATTGATGATGTCCTGAAGGTCCTTGGGAACGCTGGAAGAACCGTGCATCACCAGGTGGGTGTTGGGCAGAAGCTTGTGGATGGCGATCAGGGTGTCCATCTTCAGCGTTTCGCCTGTGGGCTTGGAGGAGAATTTGTAAGCGCCGTGGCTGGTGCCGATGGCGATTGCAAGCGCATCGATTCCGGTCTGTGCGACGAACTCAGCGGCCTGGTCAGGGTCGGTCAAGTGGCTCAGTCCGTCGCCGCCGGCGCCGTGGCCGTCTTCAATGCCGCCGAGGCAGCCGATTTCGCCTTCCACGGTAACGCCCTTGGCATGGGCCAGTTCCACCACTTCGCGGGTCACCTTCACGTTATATTCAAACGAGGAGGGCGTCTTACCGTCCTCCATCAGCGAACCATCCATCATGACGCTGGTGAATCCCAGGTCGATAGCGGATTTACAGGTGGCAACGCTGTTGCCGTGGTCCTGGTGAAGCACCAGCGGAATCTCCGGATAGAGTTCATTGGCCGCGAGCATCAGATGATAGAGGAATTTGTCCTGCGAGTAGCTGCGGGCTCCGCGGCTGGCCTGCACGATGACAGGGGATTTGGTTTCACGGGCAGCTTCCATGATGGACTGAATCTGCTCCATGTTGTTCACATTGAAAGCACCGACGCCATAGCCACCCTTGGCGGCTTCGTCGAGTAATTGACGCATTGAAACTAGAGGCATAAGCTTTGATCTCCTTCGAGGATTGCGAATTTAGTGCTCTGGAGTTCCCACCGTTCCCCCCAGCGTATAACAGCGCGGTTCCAGTAACACATTAGAATACACCAGCGCGCAAGGCTTTGAAAGTTCGTTGGCAGGCTGGGATTGAATTTTTGCAGCTCCACCACTCCATTCTTTCGGCAAAACCGTGCGAGAGGATGAAGGATTTTTGACCATGGGAGGCTTATTGGTAAATGATGGGGGGGAGAGGGTCGATCCATGCACCCAAATCAAAGCGGACATTTAAACGATAAAATCCCCTGACCAGAGGGGATATCCTATTTATTATGTGCAGGCTAGAGAATATACCAGGCTGATTATGAAGCGGACATGAAGGCAGACATCAAATCGATCGAAAGTAGGTTTGCGCGGAGCGCCTTGGACTGCGGTAGCAGCAGCTACCGCCTTTCACCTCCCGCTCGTCGCGCATGTGCCAGACAAGCCGAAGGCGGAAAGCGGCAGCTTCGCGGCCGCAGTCCAAAGCGGGCTTCGCCCGGGGGCAGTTTAATTCCCGTACTTGTCAATCATCGCGTTCAGCTTGTTGCGGTAATAGGAATAGGCTTCAAACGAGACGTCTGGGGGAATAAAGTGATCGCTGAAGGGAATGCAGCCGCCCGTCTTCAGAACCGCCTCGATGGGCTCCAGCAGCACATCAATGCGATCTTTGCCCTTGGCGATTTCGCCCTTGGAAACGCCTCCCAAGATTTGCAGCTTGGGATATTGCTGCCGCACCTTCACGATGTCCATGCCGCAGTGCGTTTCAAACGGATACATGCCCGTCACGCCGGCATCCATGAAGAGGGGGATGAGTGAATTACAGTCGCCATCGGTATCCAGCAGAACATGCTTCACGCCGCGCGGCTTGAGGAAATCCACCACCCGCTTGATGTAGGGCAGCATGTACTCCCGCACCGTGTCCAGCGAGATCATGGAGCCGGTTCCGTAGGAGATATCCTCCCAAATGTGATAGTGGTCGATATCCACTTTGGCCAGAACCTCGGAATAGACGGCAATCCAGATCTCGGTGAAGGTGTTGAGCATGTCGTGTACCAGCGCCGGTTCATCGTGGTACCAGTAGAAGAGATTCTCGTAGCCAATCAAGTGGCTGAGCGTGCCGAAAAATCCCATGGGGTAGCCACCCACCGCCAGGGGATAATCGCGGTTACGGTACTCTTTTACTTTTGCTTCCCAAGTAGAGGGGAAACGGCTGCTGATGTTCTTCAGATTCAGGCGCTCATCCTTGAGCTTCTCCCAACTCTTCTTGTCAGTGATGGGCCACTTCATGCTGGTGGGAATGGTGCCTTCCGCCTTGAGGAAGTGGCGCTGGACGCCATCGAGGTCGATGTAGTCAAGGGATTCGTCATCCTCATGCAGGTCCTGGACGTCGAACATGGGACAAAACAGGAGGTTGACGTCCACAATCTGCTGGTTCTGATCCATGTGGAAGTGATCGCGAACGTCGATGCCAAGTGGGAACGCCTGCGTGGGCCAGTAGAGGCCGCCAACCATCACTCCGAGGCCGCCCGCCAGCCTGTCCTCGCCCACGCTGCGCCATGCCCGCCCGTAGAGTGACGCCGTGGGAGTGGTTACATCCTTGCTGATCTTGGGATAGTGATTCTTCGGAAGACCCTGTTTATACCAGTTGTCGACCGCCTCCCCCCAAATGCCAAAATCCCACTTCAATGAATGCACATCCTTATTAAAATCCAGCACCGCCAGGAACCGTTCCCGTGTGTTCATATGATTTTCCCCGATCAATGAAATAACCGCCGATCCCCTTAGGGAAGGAGATCTTAAAAATCCCGGCCCACTTTGCGGAACGAAATCGCCAGCGAATGAGATGCTGCAAAGGCAGGCCTCCTGGATCTGAATCATGCCGCGTTGCGAAGGAACCTTGGGAGGAAGGGTGGTGCTTACAGGTCCAAGCATGAATTGCGGCCGCGGACATGCTGCCCCAATGGCAGGGGCCGTGTCAAGCACTGATGGAAAAGGCGTTAATCGTAAGGCGTGTGGGCGCGGAATTGCGGGACGTGCTGCGTTCACTAAACGTGATTCCGCAACATCAATTCCTTGGGATGAGGCTGAAGGTACAACTGACCGCGCAGATATTCGACCTCAAACTTGCGGACGTAATGATTGATCAGGGTCAGGGGAACGACGAGCGGAACAATGCCGGCGTGAAAATCCTGAATAACGGATTGCAACTCCTGGCGCGAAGCGGTATCGAGCTGCTTGCTGAAATACCCCGCCATGTGTTGCAGCACATTCACGTGCCGCTTGGTGGTGGCCATTTCGCGGAGCGCGTCCATGAATTCCGCCTCGTAACGCTGGCGAAGGTCCGCGCGGGGGACGGATTTGGCTTCCGCCACCAGACGGCCCAGGCTCTTGTAGGCTTGCGGCGAATGGGCCATCAGCAGCAATTTGTGCGCGGTTTGGAAGGCCACCAAGCCGGAAATCTTCCAGGGCCCGGCGAAGATCAGGCGCAAACGCTCATAGGCAAAAACGCGTTCGATAAAATTTTCACGCAGGTGCGCCTCGCAAAGCCGTCCCTCTTCTTCCACGGGAAGGTTGGGAAAGTGCTGAAGCAGCGCTTCGGCAAAGAGCCCGCGGCCTGACTTGTCGGGCACTCCGTGGTCATCAAACACCCGCACGCGCTCCATGCCGCAACTGGGCGAATCTTTCTTCAGAATGTAACCGCGCAATTCCTCCTTCACCAGTTCGCGCACCCGCCGCGCCGCATAGTTTCGCATCGCCTCCGTGTGGTCAGCGCCCGTCTTGGGCATGATCATGTGAACAGCATTGCCAAGGCGGACCAGGCGCAGGGTTTCGCGCGGCGTGCCCAAACCCAGCTCGACTTCAGGGCAGACAGGGACCCATTCCACATAGCGGCCGAAGGTCTCCACCAGATAGTTGTCGCGCTTGTGGCCGCCGTCATAGCGAACCTTTTCTCCCAGCAGGCAGGCGGAAATGCCAATGCGAATGGGAGCTTGCGCCGCATCATTCATGCATTCAACCTCCAGATCGTGCCATTCAGCGTGGAAGCGAAGGTGACCCACAAGAGATAAGGAACCATGATGTAACCGGCCGTCCGTGAAACGGCGCCGAACGCGATCGTTGTGGCCAGGATGAAGATCCACAGAAGCGTGACCTCAAGAAATGCCGCTCCCACCAAATGCAGGCGGAAGAAGATGCCTGACCACGCCACGTTCAGCGCCAGTTGAATCGCGAAAAGGGTTAGCGGAAGGCGGACGTCAAAAGAGCTCGACTGCCGCCAGATCAGCCACGCCGCCACCGCCATCGAGATGTAAAGAACCGTCCAGACCGGTCCGAAGAGCCAATTGGGCGGGTTCCAGGAGGGCTTTTGCAGTGTGGAATACCACGTGGGAATGGAAGGGATGGTCAGCATGGAACCAATTCCCGCCGCGCCCAGGCAGATCACCAATGATATGGCCAAGGCAATCACCTGCCGGGTTGTCGTCATGCTGCCCCTCTGTTTTTGCTCAGCATCTTCACTCGTTCGATATACCGCTTGCTGTCAAACTTGCGCGAGGTGCTGGCGTAGGACATGTAGCGAATTTTTCCGTATACCGGGCGCTCCGGCCCCCAGGCGCGATCGTGCTTGCCGCAGATTGCCCACGCAATCCCTGTATAACCGTTCGGATCGCGCCCGTCTAGCTCATAGCGATCATTCAAGCGCACGGCGATCGCGAAAGCGTCTTCAGGCGAGCGCGTCCATTCCAGAATCTTCTTTGCCCAATACATGCGAAGATAGCCGTGCATCCAACCCGAAATCACCATCTGTTGCTGCGCGGCGTTCCACAACGGATCATGCGTTTCGGCATTCTCAAGCTGCTTCTCGGTGTAGAGATATTCGCGCTCATCGCGCTGGTGCTCCTTCAGCGTCCGCAGCGCCCAGGGCTCTGCCGACTGAAGCCGGTCGTAATGCGGATTGAACTTCACAAAGTTGATGGCGAGTTCGCGACGGACGATTATCTGTTCGAGGAAGGCTTCACGGTCCTCGCGCGGCGCGTTGGCATTCTTAACCGCCAGCGCCACCGTGTGCGGGCCGATGTGGCCAAAGTGAAGATATGGCGATATCTGGCTGGTTCCGTCGTGGTCGGGATGATTTCGCCCGGTGTCGTAGCCTTCCAGTCGTTCATGCACGAACCGCTTCAATGTGGCCAGTGCCGCCTGCGTCCCGCCGGGGAAGGCGAAAACGGGTTGGACGGAAGCGTCAATCGGGAATCCGGAAAGGAAGTCGTCATTGATTGTGTGTGACGGCAAATTCAACGGTGGGTGCCAGGGAATGCGCGCCTTGGGATTGCCGGGGTCGGTGAGAAATTCATGAAGCAGGGCGCGAATCCTCGGGCGAATGGTGCGAGCTGCGTACTGCTCTTTTCTAAGGAGAGCCGTGGGTACGATCACGTCGGCATCGACGGTCCAGAAAGGCACCCGGAGGCAATCGGCGGCAGACGCCCGCCACTTCTCCGGCTCGCGCATGGGGTTCTCATCACCCACCACCAGGCACGGGTCAACCTGATCGCAAAATCGGGCCAATTCGTGCTCAGGCCAACGGCGCAACACCAATCCAACATTACGGTGAAGAAGCCCCTCCGAGATGTCGCAGAATCCCTGAACAAAGAACGAATAGCTGCGCAGGTTGGCATTCGGGTAGAAAGGAACCAGGCCGATGAACACCACCACGGGCTTGCCAAGCAGATTGGCAGCCTCAATGGCGACGTTCAGTGCCGGATTATCCACGGCCCGCTGCGCGCGCTGCATCCAATAGACAACACAACGGCCTCCAGTATTCGGCGTACCACCACGCCGCACCGTCACCCGCGTATCGCTCGTCAAATTCTCAAGGCTGCTCATGGCGTTTGATTGGCACTGGCGTTGCGGCAAAGAGCTCCGCAATGCGGGCGGTGCGGTGGTCAAAGATCCGCTCCACATCGCGCCGCACCTTCCAGCCTGCAAAGAGATCTCCCAACGCTCCGAAGGGAACTGCGTATTGAACCGTGTCCGTAATCAGCGTGCCGCCATCGCAGGGTTCAAAAGTATGGGTGTGATGCCAAAGGCGGTACGGGCCCTTCAACTGAACATCCACAAACCTGGTGGGCGCCTGCCACTCTTCTATCAAGGTCGTCCACCGCATGGGCAGGCCATGCCAGGCGAGCTTGTAATGAATCAGCGTTCCGGCTTTGATTTCAGGATCCGTCTGGTCCACCACCTTGAAGTGGAGCCATGGCGGCGTAATCCGGTCCAGGTTCCGGGCCTCGCTGAAAAAGGCGAAGACCTCCGGCAATGCGGCTTGGATCTTCTGTTCGCGATGGAGAGTTCTAACCTTCATAAACACTGGTCCAATTTATGCCTGCGAGATTATTGCTTTCCTGAGACCAGAAACGCTTGGAGGCTGGCGGCCTTGGATTCATCAAAATCGCCTGCGGCCCGCCAGAGCACGCGCCCGTAGCGATCAACGAGGATCGCATAGATCTGCTTCTCATCCGTGATGTTCAGCGCCTGGCAGAAGGGAGCCTTGTCAATATAGAGCGTGATGGTGCGCGCGCGGGCGTTCGGGTCTGGAATGCCGCGTCGCATCCCGCTGTTGATAAACCACCGAACCATGGAGTTGGTCTTCTCAATGGTGGGCAGTTCGTAATAGCGAAAGGCCGGGATTGCCTCAAAGCGCTTCATCTGGTGGATCCACGTATCCACATTCTTCTGCTGTTCGCGCTCGAAGGCAATCAGCAGCAGGTTGCGCTCACCGGCAAAGTCCTGCGGAAGGGAGAGGCTTTGGTCCGCCAAATTCGTCGCCGTCATTTGTGGAAAGGTCCCGTCTGCTGGCGAGGTTGAGTTCTCCACTGCCAACCCTTCCGCGCCAGAACCAGCAAGCCCAGTCATCATAAGAATTGCGAACCCGAGCAAACAAATTCCTTTCATCTTTAATCCCTTCTTCCTCTCACGAGTATCCCCGCAAATCGGCCAAAGGGTTGATTTTCGCACAGGATATTTCCCTCGGAGCACCTTCACTTGCCCCCGGCCGCAATTGCCTATAAGTTAAGGATGTTTGATTATGAGGAAAAGACTCGCTGGTATAAATGTCATGTGAGCGCCAGTCAAATTCTTACCCGGAATTTTGACTGGCAGTTAAATAAAGGAGAAAAGCGTGCTTTCTACAACCTTGGAGCAGGGATTGCAGCGCTACTCAATTGGGGAAAAGCTGCGCGCGCTGCGGTTGAAAAAGAAGGTGGGCTTGGTGGATCTGGGCCGTCACACCGGGCTCTCCCCCGCCCTGCTTTCAAAAATCGAACGGGGGAAGATGTTCCCCACGCTGCCCACGTTGCTCAAGATCTCAATGGTCTTCAGCGTGGGACTGGACTTCTTCTTCAGCGACGAACGCAAACGGCAGGTCGTGGCCATCGTTCGCCGCGAGGAACGCCTGCGCTTCCCGGAAAAACCCGGCGCGGATGAAGTGGGCTTCCACTTTGAGTGTCTGGATTTCCCTGCCGTGGAGCGGAAGTTCAACGCTTATTACGCCGAGTTTCAGCCTGTGACCCCAGCCAGGGTGCAACCGCATCAGCACTCCGGCATTGAATTCATGTTTGTCACTTCGGGCAAGCTGGGATTGCGGATTGGCGAGGTTGAACACACTCTGGAAAAAGGCGACGCCATTTACTTTGATTCAAACCTTCCCCACGGATACCGCCGGATCGGCAACTCGCCCTGCGCGGCGGTGGTGGTCACCGTCCCGTAAATATTCGATTTCCGCGGAGCGGCGGTGGACCCAGCGACCCGGCCCAACTTTTGAATTCCTGAAGAAGCAGACGAGGGAACAGGAAAGAATCCTCACGGGGCAAAGATGTCCCCGCCACAACGGAACCCGCTGAGGTCGGAACCCTTGTTAGGGAAGCCAAGGCCGCGGAACGATTCGCGGAGTTTATCGGGCCCCTCAAACCAGGCGCCGCTACGCAGAACGCGCTGCTCACCGCTCGCCGGTCCCGGGGGATTTTGAGACGGACTTTTCTGGTAATAGTTCTCCTGGTACCAGTCATTCACCCACTCCCAAACGTTCCCCAGCATGTCGTAAAGATTCCAAGCGTTAGGGCGCTTCTGGGCAACTTCGTGTATCTTTGAACCGCTGTTGAGGGAATGCCAGGCAATCTCGTCGATGTGCCCGTAGCGCGGCTCAGTGCTTCCGGCGCGGGCCGCGTATTCCCACTCCGCTTCTGTTGGCAGCCGGCCTCCCGCCCAGTCGCAGAACGCCGTTGCATCATCCCAAGTCACACTTACAATCGGCAGGGCGTCATTGTCCCAACTGCTATAGTGCCAGGCCGGCGGAGGCATCATCCTGCCGCTGACGGCAGTGAATCGCTTGTAGGCGCCCGCGGTAACCTCTGTCTGCCCCAGCCAGAAGCCCTTTGTGATGGTCACCTTGTGCGCGGGTTTCTCATTATCGTTGCAGGCGTTGTCACCTGGAGAGCAACCCATTTGAAACGTTCCGGGAGAGACCCAGACATACTTGAGCCCATCTTTTGGATTCTGCTGAATGATTCTGCCGGCGGTGCTGGCCTCATGCAGGGCGGCGATCAACGTGTCATCTCCGCCGGCCATCCGTAGGGTTTCCAGATAACGCTGGTCGGCCACGAAATCGATGCCGTTTTTCTTAACCAGCATCACCGCGCGCTGGTTGGCAACGCCGCCCGCAACCAGTTGCCCCACCTGTTCGCGGGAGAGGGGCCTGGGCCGGGCTTCACGCAAGGCCTGAATCACCGCCTCCTGCGCGCCTGCCTTGCGCAGCGTTGCGAAGTCATCATCGGTCGGCTCAAAGTCAATGCCCCGCTCCTTGATGCGCTTCGCGAGTTCGCTGCTATCCAACCCGAACTTTACGAGCTCAAGGACTTGATCCTTCCCGAGGGGCACAGTTGCCTCCTGCGGCAAGGCGGGATGGACAATGACAGCCAAAAACAGAATCAAGGTGGCAACGATGCGGAGTTTCATGTGCACCCATTTTCAAATTTTGAATAAAGGCCCTGCCACTGGAATGGCTGGCCAAGCATATCATGGAAAGAAACGCAGGGCACAAGCCCCATGACCTTGGGTGGCGCAATGACCAACACCCGTCCTTCAGCGTTCACCCGAAGCGATGGATGTGGACTTTGCGACCATTTCACGTCGGTGGATTTACGAAGGGCCTTTAGCCCTGGGGCTTGCGAAAATGCGTGGCGTAAAATGAAGCGGCCGACAGCAGGTGCCGTCGGCCGCGAGAGTTTCAAGTTCGTGATGCTAATTACCTGCGTCCACCACCATGGCCGCCACCACTGTGCCCGCCACCTCCATGGCCGCCACCGCTGAAGGAGTGTCCACCACCACCGTTGCCACGTCCGCCGCCACTGAAGCTGTGTCCACCACCACCGTAGGAACGTCCGCCGCCGCCACTGAAGCCGCGTGCGCCGCCACCACTGAAGGAGCGTCCACCGCTGAAGCCTCGTGCGCCACCGCTGTAACCGCGTGCACCACCGGCATAACCGTTACCACGATATCCTCCGCCGCCGGAAAAACCCCGCCCGCCGCCGTAGTAACCGCGCCCACCATATCCGCGCCCGCCATAAAATCCACGGCCGCCGTAATAACCCCGGCCTCCGTAGTAGCCGCGTCCACCCCAGCCCCAGGGTCCGGCGCCAATAAAGACTCCGCCGGAGAACCAGCTAGGTCCATAGTAGCCATACGGTGCGCATCCGTAGGGGTAAGAGGGATAGTAGCCATAAGGGCATGCTGGAGGCGGCCCTTCCGTTACATAACCCTGGGGCCCGTTGCCCTGGTCCACATAGCCCTGATCCTGGTAGCCGGGGTTCTGATAGCCCTGGTTCGGATTCTGATAACCCTGGTTCGGATTGCCGTAGCCGGGGTTGCCCTGGTCCTGGTAACCGGGATTCTGGTAGCCCGGGTTGCCGTAACCGGGATCCCTCTGTCCGCCATCCTGGGCGAGCGCAAACGGCGCAACCAACAAGCCCAATCCCAAGAGAGTCAATACCTTTATGTTTTTCATTTCATGCCTCCACAAGCCCTGTCCCTGCCAATTCCCTACACCCCTGACTAGAGCATTTGACTAGCCAAACACCATGGGCTAGAAGTGCCGCGCTTTCATGGGGTTGGAGGAATGGACCGCCGGCGGCCGCGCCGGTGTGGTGGTGGTTTGCAGCGGGAGTGGTGGTTTACAGCTAATGCCAGGACGGTTCACTTAGTCCCTGCGGCCGCTAAACCCGTGCGAGGCATCAAAAAAAACCTCAGGGCAGGTCTGAATCCTTCGCACAACGCATCCCGTCATCGTTCTCTCTTCCGGATGGCTCCTCCACGGCGCGGAACGATGCGCGTACATAATAGACATATCCACTCCACATCCCGCCGCGCCGATCGCGATATGTTCCGCTCGCCGGGCCCATTGGATCCTGCACGGGGTTGGGCTGATACTTTTCATACCAGTCGTTCACGAACTCCCAAACATTCCCCAGAATGTCGTACAGGCCGAACGCGTTGGGGCTTTTCAGTCCCACATCATGCATGTTGTTGCCGTTTTCGTCCTGGCGGGCCATATAGCTATTTGCTGCGTTTTCTTTGGCCAGCTTCATCCCGTCCAGCCGTGCGCGCCCACTGTTGTCCGTATACCAGGCGATTTCATCCAGGTCACCGTAGCGCGCCGCGGTGCTCCCCGCTCTGGCCGCGTATTCCCATTCGGCCTCCGTCGGCAACCGTCCACCCGCCCAGGTGCAATAGGACGCAGCCTCATCCCAGGTCACATCAACAATGGGCATGGCCGCGCCACCCCACCCCGGGTTGAGCGCCCTGCCGCCGGAGGTCGGTTCAGGCGGCATCTGCCGTCCAGTCGCGGTAACAAACCGTTTGTAGGCGCCCACGGGGACTTCAGTCTGCCCCAGCCAGAAGCCCTTGGTGATCGTCACCTGGTGAACCGGCTTCTCATCGGTGCCGCAAAGGTCGTCCCCGGGGGAGCAGCCCATCATAAATGTGCCGGGGGGGATCCAGACATACTTCAACCCGTCTTTCGGATTCTCGCGCGCGGTACCAGGCGGTGGCCCAACGTCCAGCAGCCGGGCCTGAATGCTGGTCGTTTGCTGCGCCACCAGCGTGACGCTCTGTTCGAAGTCTTTCTTGCCAGAAAGTGTAACTTTCAGCGCGTGAGGGCCGAGCTTTGATTTCAGTGTCAGTCCACCCTGCGCGTCGGCGCGGCCTTGAAGTGCTCCATCCAGGTAGACCTCGGAATTCGGGGATGTTGAAATAACCAGTTCCCCGATGACGGCGGCGCTTGCCTCGCGCAGGGCGGAGAGTAGCACGTCGTCGCCTCCCGCCACTTGCAGGGTTTGGAGATATCGCTCATCCGCCACGAAATCAATGCCGTGCTGCTTCACCAGCATTACCGCGCGCTGGATGGGCACCCCGCTGGCCACCAACCTCCCCACCTGCTCCCGGGTCAGGGGCTTGGGCCGGGCTTGGCGGACTTCCCGCAGAGTGCGAATCACCAGCTCCTGCGCCCCCGCCTGGCGCAAGGTATCGAAATAATCGTCAGTGGGCTCAAAGTCTATGCCCCGCTCCTTGATGCGCTTCGCCAGTTCGCCACTTTCCAACCCGAACTTCACCAGGTCCAGGACCTGGTCCTTCCCCAAGGGCGCACCCGCCTGTTGCGGCAGGGCGGGTTGGGCGACAACGGCTAGAAACAGAATGATGGCGATCAGGATGCGAGATTTCATGGGGCCCCAAGACTTTAGCAGATTCCACGCCGTTCGGATGGCTGACCAAAGCATAGCATGGGAAAAGCAGGCGGAGGCAAGTGCCCTTGAATTAGTCTGGATTATTTGTCCCGACCTGCCGCGGACCCTCACTCCTCTTCGTAGGCTTTACGTTGTAGCCTCTTTTTTGCCTGACAAAGACAACAACCAGGTGCACACCAACCAGTGAGGCCGACTCCAGCCGGCCCATCGGCAAGACCGCGGGCCTATACAACGGGCGGGCGGAAAGATCAATGCAGGTATCAGGTGTCAGGTGTCAGGGAGGAACAGAACACCGTCCCCGATCTAATCTTCGAATCCCTTATCCCTAACATCCAATCCCACACTCGGTGCCCGTGTCCCGACCCCTTCCCTGACACCTGACACCTTTCTTTTGGAGGTTTCCATTTCTTTAACACCGAAGCGAACGATGACGGAAAAGAATCTACCGGCGCACCGCCGCAACGGCCAGAAATCGCGGGGCCAGTGATGCTTACGGGCAATTCACGAGCCGCGCGGGTCAATCTGCGCCACGGTTATTATGCGCAGGAATCGCCGCTCTGAGGTAAATCCGGAGCGGGGGGTCTGCAACAGGAATCCGTGACACAAAAAGGTGTTAAAAATGAAGATTGCTCCCATTCGGTTGCTGAAAACAAAGGGCCGAAAAAAGTGCTCCCATTATCCTGCTGAAAACGAACAACTTACGCGACTCTCCCAACGAAGCCCAGAAGCTATTGAAAATACATGAGTTATCGGAGGCATCTATTGCTGCCGCAATCAAAGGCGCTGCGCTGCGAGCAGTTCTATCGCGGCGGAGGACTGGTCCAGGGGCGGCCGTTCTTCGCGATCCAATCCTCCAGCATTTTGTGGGCATAAGGATAAGCCGCCTGCGCCATCTCCTCACCGTGGTCAAAATCACGAAAGGTGTAATTGCCGGCGGGCGGAGTGATGTAGACGTCGGCGTAATCCTTGATCTTCTGCTTTTGGGCAACGCCACCCAGACCGATCAGGCGGAACATGATCTTCAGAAGGCTGGGGACCTTCTTGCGCGAGAATGGCCACAAACGGTGGCGGGCTAGCTGCCATCCGGAAAGGTGCATGTCAAATGCGTCGGGCATGTTGAAGTCGTCACGGGCGGAAACGTCCACGGATATCAACGTGCCGGGGCCAAGGCGCTTGCGCATGACGTCATTCGGCACATTGTTCACCAGGCCGCCATCCACCAGGATGTCACCGTCCCATCCGATGGGGGGAAACAGCGCGGGAACGCGGCAGGTGGCCAGCACGCTTCGCAACGCGTCGCCCTTCTCATGCACAATCATGCGTGCGCTCACCAGGCTGGCGGAGATGCAAAAAAAAGGCAGCCAGAAGTCTTCGATATCCACGCCGGTCAGGTATGCGCCCAACTGGCCCATCACCTTTTTGCCGGTCAGCAGCGAGACCAGCGGCAGCGTGAAGTCGCCTTTCAGCGAGTCGGCACAACCTTTATGCATGACTTCCATCATCTGCTCGCGGGAGAAGTCAATGGCGCAGGCGGCCGCAAGAATAGCGCCCATGCTGGTGCCGGCCACGTAGTCAATGGGAATGGACAAGTCGCGAATGGCTTGAACAACTCCAATATGACTCAGGCCCAATGCAAATCCGCCGCCAAGAACAAGGCCCACGCTCTTGTGATTCAGGGAGCGCGCAATCCGGTCAACGTCATTGGAGTTTCCATGGCGCACATGGTAATGGCGCTTCACCCCAAGGGCAGCGCGCCATTCAGCCGTCTTCACCGCATGCGGGGCCGTGGCTTCATGTAACAGGACGAGAGAAGGAGTGAGCGCTGTGGATTCGCCCAAGGCCCGCTTGACTTCCGCGGCGATGGCCTGGGGCGATTGCGACGCCTCGGCCACGGCCACGATCAGATCAGCCTGGCGATATGCGCGCGCGTTCCAGCCGTCATCCGACGTAACCGCCAGGTCGGCTTCAAACACCACGTGCCGGTGATGCGTCTCCTGTTCGTTGAGCCACGCAAGAAGACGGCTTTGAACTGCCAGCGTGGAGCTGACGCGATGGCTGAACATCTGCTCAACCCGGGCATGAGTCAGGTGCAGCGTCGGACCGAATACCGATAGCGATGCCGCCAGTTGCCGGGCAAACGAGCTTGCCGGAGGCGCCAGCGGCAAGACGACGATGGAGGCGGGCGGCCGGATCTGGCGTTGGTCAGCTCCCTTGGGGCTGTTGCTCACGCGCAAGCGGCCGGAGAGCTCCTCCGTAAAAAGGGTAAGCCACTCCTGCGGACTTGCTGCCAGCAGTTTTTGAAAGGCGGCGCGGTCAAGGCGGGCGAGTTGAGAATCACGTGCCGCGCGGGCCGTGGCGGAACGGGGCTGCTGTGTCAGCAAAGCCATCTCACCCAGCAGATCACCCTTCCCCAACTCCGCCAGATTGCGCTCCCCACTGGCGCCGGTCTTGCTCAAACGGATGCGGCCGCTGACGACAAGGTACAGGGCATCGCCCTGCTCACCTTCGTTGAAGATCAGCTCGCCGGTTCGCAGCTCCATCCATGCAAGGCTATCAATAAACCGTTCCCGGGTGGCGGGGGCCAATTTGCGAAGAAGAGGTGTCTCTTCGATGGCGCTTTGGATTTGCGTGCGCTGAAGACGCCCGGTCATCCAGTGAATGAAGGGCTCCATCTGTTGGGGAATTTCAGCGCAAAGGCGGTTGAAATCACTTGCCTCAAAAAGCGCCGCCGTGGTGGGTTCGCAAGCCGTGATGGAAGCGGCGCGCAAGTAACCGGTGACGAGGCCAAGCTCCCCCAATACGGCTCCCGGGCCGAAAGTGCCAATCCTGATTCCGCCACCGGAGGGAGAGGTCTTCTCCACCGCGGCCTGCCCACTGACCACCAGAAAGAGGGCGTCACCAGGTTCACCCTGCACGGCCAGGATTGCGCCGGGAAGGAATTCGCGGAGGGTCAGCGTCGCCGCGACTCGTTCACAGGTGGCAGCATCCAGGCAGCCGAATGCATCGCTTTGGGAGAGCAATTCAGCCAGGTTCATAGGGAACACACTTTTCGTACAAGTTTCGCAATGACTCTGTTCGGGTCAGGAGAATTCCACTCGAAAAAGGTGCGCCTTTGAAGCGCCTCGCTCAGGAGGCGACGGCCACAAACGCCACGGAGCCGGTAAACGCTTCGGGGACAAATTGCGATTGCAAACCGCGCAAAGGCATACACAAGAGATGCACCGTTGAGTGCTGAAGTTGGCAATGAGTAAAGAAAAGCGGAGCTTGGCGCCCCGAACGCGATCGTGAATGAAGGACGACCCCCATTCAATGGATTTATATCAAATACACAAAATAGGAAAGGGAATTTTATAAATGGCAGACGCTGGTTGATGGCTGGAGCGTCATGGTCAATGGCGTCCCCGGCCTGGGGGGCTGGAAGGGAATGTGCAAGAGGACCCATCCATTCCGGTGCCGCCGCCGGCTTTGGAACCCTCAGCAATCCGGCTTGAGAACGACGGGGCAAGAATGGGGCTTGAATTTCGCCCCACTTCCCGATATAAACCCCACGGCAGGAGCGAGCCGGGTGGTTCGCACAATTTTCTGGTGTCAGAAGGAAAAGAGGGGATGAATCATGACGGACGAGATTAATCGCAGGGATTTCATAAAGCGCGCGGCTCTGACCACAGGGGGCGTCAGCCTTTCCATGGCAGGCTTCAGCACCGGCAATGTTCTGGGGGCGAACGACCGCATCCGGCTGGGAGTTATCGGCACGGGCAAGCAGGGCGTGGACGACATGAAGAACTTCATTAAACACGGCGTGGAAGTGGCGGCCGTGTGCGACGTGTTCGAAGCAAATCTGGCGCTCGGACTGGAATCTGCCGGCGGAAAGGCCAAGACCTTCAAAGATTTTCGCCAGTTGCTGGACGAGAAGGAAATCGATGTGGTTTTGATCGGCACTCCTGACCATTGGCATCCGCTTCCCATGGTGGAGGCCTGCAAGGCGGGCAAGGACGTTTACGTGGAGAAGCCCGTCTGCGTGGCCGTGGAGGAAGGCCAGAAGATGGTGGCCGCTGCCCGCAAGTACAATCGCGTGGCACAGGTGGGACTGTGGCAACGCTCCAACCTGCACTTCCAGAAAGCTGTGGAACTGGTGCAGTCTGGCGTGCTGGGCAAGATCAGCTTTGTGCGCACGTGGAACTACAACAACATGTTTCCTGATGGCTACGGGGCGCCCGCTGATTCCGAACCGCCGGCAGGGCTTGACTGGGATTTCTGGCTGGGGCCAGCGCCCAAGGTTCCCTACAACTTCAACCGCTTTGGTGCGGGCACAAGCCGCTGGTCCACCTTCCGCTACTTCTATGATTACGCCAACGGCTGGCCGGGTGATTGGGGCGTCCACCTGATGGACATTGTGCATTGGGCCATGCAGGCCGAGGGTCCGTCGGCCATCAGCGCCATCGGCACCAAGCACCTGATTGCCGACAACACTGATGTTCCCGACACGCTGGTGATCACCTGGGAATATCCCAACTTCGTCGCCACCTACGAGAACCGCCAGTGCAACAACAACTCCATGTTCAAACATGATTATGGAATTGAGTTCCATGGCACTGATGGCACCATGTTCCTTGATCGCTCTGGCTTTGAGGTATTCCCCGAACCGGCTGATAAGCACGCCTACCTTGAACGGCATAAATCGGCCACCGAGGCGGATGTGCCGGAGGATTACGGCAAGTCGCCCGCAATCAAGATGGAACGGGTTGATGACGGGCTGCTGAACCATGTGGGCAACCTGCTGGAATGCATGCGCACTCGCAAACGCCCGCATTCCGATATCGAATATGGCTATCGCAGCAGCAGCGCCTGCATCCTGGGCAACGTGGCCATACGCACCAGGGAACGCCTGGAGTGGGACGTGGCCAATCAGAAACTGCTGAAAGGCGGCCCCGCGGCGCAGAAGCTCTTGAGCCGCGAATACCGAGCGCCGTGGAAGCTGGAGGTCTAAATAAAGGTTAAAGGATGAAGGGTGAAGGCTGAAAGCACAGCCTCTCCTCCAGACAGCGATGGCGTCGCGGGGACCTGTTCCGAATGTCCCCGCTGCGCCACATCTTTAACACCCCCCTTGCAAAAGCCTACAGATGTGGTATAGTGAATCAGCGCTTATTACCGCGGTTGTGTGGTGCGGCTGCTCGAGCCAAGTCTTCGAGTTGATAATTTCCGCCTCCTGTTTCTCTCCGTTAGTCTTCAGCGCAATCTAAAATCAGACTGGTTACACAGGTTTCTGTGCGCGAGTAGCTGTTTGCGCGCGCAACTACAGTTACTTCCGCCAGAGAAAAGAAGAATTGAACCAATGCAAAGCTTTACCGAACTCACGATTTCACAATATATGAAGGACCGGCTGGCCGCCGCGAAGTTTGTCATTCCCACTCCCGTGCAGGCCGCCGCCATTCCGGAAGCGCTTGCGGGCAAGGACGTACTTGCCACCGCTCAAACCGGAACCGGCAAAACGCTGGCCTTCCTGATCCCCGTCATTGAACACCTGCTGCAAAGTGATGCAGCCGGAATCGCCGCCCTGGTGCTTGTTCCCACGCGCGAACTGGCCATGCAGGTGGTGGATCAATACAATGCCCTGCGCGGCAAGAAGCTTGCGCCCGCGGCTCTGGTGGTTGGAGGCTTGTCGGAATCGACACAACTTCAATCCCTCCGCAAGGGTGCGCGCCTGGTGGTTGCAACCCCCGGCCGCCTGGAAGATTTCCAGGGCCGGAAGCTCATCAACTTCCGCAGCCTGCGAATCCTCATTCTCGACGAAGCCGACCGCATGGTCGACATGGGATTTCTGCCCGCCATTCGCCGCATTGTGGCCACGCTGCCCAATGAACGGCAGACGATGTGCTTCTCCGCCACCATGGCTCCTGAAGTGGCGCGCCTTGTCAACGATTATCAGAAGAACGCCGTGCGTTTGACCTTCGGCTCGACCACCAAACCCACGGAAAACGTGCGCGTCCAGGCCTTTGAAGTTGCCCACGACCGCAAGCAGCAAGTGCTGGAGCGCCTGCTGACTCGCGAAAAGGGCCGCTGCCTTGTGTTTGCCCGCACCAAGCGCGGCACCGAGCGCCTGGCGAAGACGCTGATCCGCCAGGGATTTGCCGCTGCCATGATTCACGGTGACCGCTCGCAGTCGCAGCGCACCGCGGCTCTGGCCGGCTTCCAACGCGGCAGCTATCGGGTCCTGGTGGCCACGGACGTTGCATCCCGCGGCATCCATGTGCAGGATATCGCTCATGTCATCAACTACGATCTGCCCGCCGATGCCGAAGCCTTCATTCATCGCGCCGGCCGCACCGGACGAGCAGGAGAGCGCGGCATCGCCTCCACCCTGTTTGCCCGCGATCAGCATCGCGAACTGGTTCAGCTTGAGCGCACACTGGGTCTTCGCATGGAGAGAATGCGCGAAGGCGTTGATTCCTGGGAAACGACGGATGGAAATTCCGTCCCCGCCATGAATTCTGAACGTCCTGTGTCACGCACTCCCATCGGCGCCGCCCGCGTAGCCGGAGCATTCGGAAATCGGATGCAGAAGCTGCCCGGAGAGGTCCTGCAAGTCCAGTACGAACGCTAAACCGTACTTCTGACAACTTGAATTAAAGCCAAGGGGCTCCCAACGCAAGATCCTGGGAGCCCCTTCTGGTTTTCAAGTCCTGCCCCAAACTTTCCACTTCCCCGCCCGCCTTGAACCCTTAAAGGTCAACCAAGAGCTGTCCTCAGTGGGTCGCGGTCACATAGATCGCCGTGTTGTCACCCGTTGCGCCGGGGGCAATAAAAGCCATGGTCTGCTGCATGTCGCCGGTGAGCGAAAGGATGGGCTTTCCCGGGCCGGCAACGGTGATGGGAAGGAAATCATCCGACGTTGTCAGGCGGTTCTGCACACCCTCGCAATTGCAAAAGAGCGCAAGGTCATTGGCGTTATCAATAGGAGCGGCGGCGAAGATCATATTGCCTTGCGCGCCGAGGGTCACGCTGACGATCTTCCCCACCGGCTTAAGAGGCAAGGTGCTGAGCGATCGTCTGGCCAAAACGGGTTGCGTGGGATCGCCCGCCAGCAGCACCGTCTGAGCATTGCCGTTTTCAAGGTAGACCAGCAGCATCTGGACGGGCTGCACATCCGGCCGCGCTGCCAGCAACTCAACCGAGTGGGCCGGGTCGGGCGGTGGTTGCAACTGTTGAAACGTCTGAATGGCGATGGCGCGGAAGAACTGCTCCGTGGCAGCATCAGCGGAAGCGCCGCGGCGAAGGAACGCGGCCTCATCATGGCCAACAAAGAAGGGCTCAAGCAATTCCGTGGGGCCCAGCTTCAAGCCCGCCGGCAATTGGACCGACTGAAGGCCGCGCGTGCTCCATTGGAACAACCCGCTGCCCGCGCCCTTGCCTGACCAGCGCGCTCCGAAGAGCAATCCGCCGTCAGAAGTCACCAGCGGCGCCGAGAATTCTTCAAACTTTGCTCCATCGAGTCCGGGAGGCGCGTCAAGATTTGTCACCACGGCTCTGGGCTTCAAGCCCTCCTGCCGCACGACGACGGAGGTTGGAACATTGGCCTGGTCGGTTGCCAGCGTGGCGGTGAAGGCCATTACACCGGAGTCATTCATGCTGGGGGCGCTGAAGTTGTCGTAGGTGGTGCGGGGCAGCGGCCCCAGTAATCCCTGGAACGCCACCACGGAGAAGCTGACTCCCGTGGAGCGAACCACCGCATGCATGCTTGCCCGGGGGCTGCTCAGGCTGGTAAGGAAGATGACTTCCTGATTGCCGTTCATTTGCAGGCTTAGGAACGGCCCAAACGCCAGACCTCCGTGGCCGGGAACTTCTGTGCCGCTGGTCAGCAGCAGCCGCGTGTTCTGTTGAGCCGATGCCGGGGATATTCCCATCGCGGCAACCCACAACAACAGTGCGCCCGCCGCCAGCGTCCTGCCAAACCTGAATGACTTTCGACCCTGTGGAAATATCAAAACCTGATCTCCCTTCCCGCTTGTCGTGGCCGCCGCGCCAGGGCCGTTTTCGTTCACTCCGGCTCCCTGCTCCCCGGCTCGCCACCCGATGAATGCAGAATCAGGCAAGCTAGCACTGAGCTTTCCCACCAGTCAAGGTGAAACCCGGCGCGGGCGGATTGCGGATTCCTGATGGCCGGTTGAAATTGGGTTGTTTCGCTTGATCCATAGCCCCCAAATCCATCCGAAAGAGGGCTTTCGAGCTCCTGATTTTTCCTCACGAAATTTGATCTAAGTCCTTGTGTTTTCATCAACATCATGGCTTTCGACGGATAAGTCCTTATTTTTGTTAAACTTCTCGGCTTTGAGGGGAGGCTGTGGAAAACCGGTCCTTTGTTTTCATCAACTTCTCGGCATATACCTTCATTTTGGGGCCCCCTTTTCTTTGCCACCTTCCCCGCCAAACCTGGAAAATAACCTGTTTCATTTCAATGAGTTGAAAATTTGAAGGAAACATCATTTTTACTGAAATCCTTGTCAAGTTGTTTTGTTTCATAGATTTCTCGGCTTTACAGCAACTCTTCCCGAGGCGCGGACGCTCCGTAAGCCTGTTTTTGACATATTCCCGCAATACACAAACAGGCAACACAACCCTAAAAGTATCCCAGCCAACTTCCCGCCTTGACCCCACGTGGCTCGTGCGAGGATTGTTTTCAAACGAGAGCT